>Ga0228700_1000137_pt1 | contig 75337 bp, 70 predicted proteins | sample McNCre317_Aug_MG_FD_178019 | JGI IMG/M metagenome (GOLD analysis project Ga0228700, IMG submission 178019) | Freshwater microbial communities from McNutts Creek, Athens, Georgia, United States - 3-17_Aug_MG | ecosystem: Environmental > Aquatic > Freshwater > Creek | place: USA: Georgia...
TTCAGGCTTTTTGTAATCCGCCAGCAGGCGGTCTATCAATTCGTTGTTTACGGTCATTTCTCTTCCTTTGAAGATCTCGGCAGTCTCCTGCCATTAAACCGTTTACACAAAATCTAGGACACGCCCGTTTCACCGATAGTTTTACCGTTGATGCGAACGGTGCTTAACGCGGGGCTTAGATCTGACATGGTGGGAACATCGCCAAATCCCATGACTGAGAGTTGACTTGGCATGGCGATGTTTTGTGAACGCGCCTCAGTAACCACTCCCATAGCCAAGAGATCGGACGTGCAAAAAACGGTGTCGATCTTGTGGGAGTGAGCTTGAATTTCATTGAAGGCATCACGCCCGCGACGAAGATTTCGAGCTGAGCCAACGTTGACTATGAACGGCGGGGGGAAACCAGCATCAGTGATGGTTTTAGTAAACGCAGTAGTACGACGGGCCGCACGTTCATCATCAGCTGTAACGATTGCAAAATTCTTTCGACCTTTTCCAATCAAGTACTTAGCCACTGCGATGCCGATTTCAACATGCGAGAAACCGATCAGCATATCGATTGGTGTCGGAGTCAAGTCCCAAGTCTCAATTACAGGGATACCTGCGGCGATCAGTCGATTGCGACCTTTGCCAGGCTGCAATACACCAGTAAGAAAAATTCCATCGGGCCGTCGCCCAATGATTGACTCAAGCAACAACTCTTCGCGTTCTTTGGAGTAGCCAGATTGACCGAGCATTAGCTGATAGCCAGAGTCAAACAATGTTCCATTTAAAGACTCGATTGTTTCCATGAAAACTGAAATAACAGTGCTGGGAACAATCGCAGCGATAAGTTTGCTTTTAGAAGAGGCTAGCCCCCCAGCCATTCTGTTCGGGACATAGCCAGTCTGGTCAATGATCTCTTGAACTTTTTTGAGAAGTTTGGGTGTAACAAGGTTTGGAGTATTGATGGCTCTAGAGACCGAAATCGTGGATACACCAGCAAGATCAGCAACTTCACGTAGCGTAATTGCGCCAGTAGTTTTGCGCGGCTTTTTGTTGATTTCTTTAACGGTCATGGGGCTGCACGTGCTGTGAATACATAATTTTTAGCCATTGTCCATGGAAATCAAATTACTAACGAAAGGTAAATGGCTCGGCCGTTGAGTGTGTTCAGAATTGTTTCTAATCAAGCTCTCGCATTTGCGGGACAAAAGGATTGATGTGCATAGTCTGCTAAAGGCTGATTGCAGTCATTCAGCTTCAGCTCTTTGAGCATCTGTAACCTCAAGATAAAAAGCCCCGAGGCTTTCGCATCGGGGCTTACGAGTGATAACTCAGGCAATTACATCTTGCACAAAGGTGATGGAAGAGGCGTCAAAGAGGCTGGGTAAGTGTCTTCAATGACGGGGCGCAAAGCACCATCGACCATCTTCACACGGCCCACGTAGTTGGGCAGCATCAGCTGGTTGTCGGCGGCGCGCATGGTGACTTTGCCGTAGATGGTGTTGAGCTCTGCGCCTCGCAAGGCTTTGCTCACGTCTTCGGGCTTGACGCTCTTGGACAGACGCACACCGTCGAACATGACCTGTGCGCCGTTATAGGCTTGGCCTTCGGCATCGGTGGGTAGGCGGTTGAACTTGGCTTTCCAAGCGGCCACGAATTCTTTGTTGCGTGGGTTGTTCAAGTCGGCGGCGTAGCCCGAGTTGCCAGGAACACCTTCGAGGTTTTTGCCTGTGGCGTTGATGATGAAGTTAGAAATCAGAGCGTGACCAATGAGTGGGGTGTTCGGGATGAGATTGAACTCGCCCGCTTGTTTCACGAATGCCATGGCATCGCGACCAATCTCGGCCACCCAAATACCATCCACATTAGCGGCTTTGAGTTGCGCGATGTAGGGTGAAAAGTCTTTGGTGCCCATGGGGACGTACAGCGTCAATGGCACTTTCTTGCCTTGAGCTTCCATGGCTTTCTTGAACGATTCGCCAGAGTCACGGCCCCACACGTAGTCGGCGGCGATCACGGCGAAGGTGTTGCCTTTGATCTTCTTGGCCCATTCGTTGATCATGGCGATGTCCATCGCGTCGGAATGGTTAGTGCGGAAACTGCGTGGCTTGCAGGTGTCACCTGTCAATTTGTCTGACTTGCTGGCTTGGATGAAGTAAGCCGCATCCCAGCGCTCCAAGTTTTGGGCAATTGCCAAAGAAATGGAGGAAGGCACAGCACCAATCAGCAGGTTGTAGCCATCACGTGCCATTTTTTCTGCGACACGGCGGCCAGCGTCTGGCGTGCTTTCGTCGTCGCCTTCTTGCACTTCTACTTTGCGACCATCCACACCGCCTTTGCTGTTGGCTTCTTCGATGGCGAATTTCACAGCGCGCATCACTTCTTCGCCTTGTTCAGCAAAGACGCCAGACTTGGATGACACCAAGCCGACTTTCACCGGTTCTTTGCCTTGCGCCATTGCGCTCAAGGGCAAGGCCGTGACCAATGCTGCACTTGCCAACAGTTGATAGATTTTTTTATGTTGCATGCTTGTCTCCTAGGAAAAAAGGATTGCCGGAATCGGTCCGACGGCCGTTGGGAACAGGGGCGTGGTGGGCTTAAACCATCACATGGCTTTCTAAATCTTTGAGGCCTTCAGGTGTGTTGTGCACCACACCTTGTGCGATCACAGAACCTTTGGCCATGGCCAAGTAACGGTGAGCGACACGGGCCACGAGGCTCATGTTTTGTTCAATCAGCAACAAGGCCGTGCCTTGATCTGCAACGCGGTTGAAGATGTCCGCGAGTTGGTCCACGATGACGGGCGCCAAGCCTTCTGTGGGTTCGTCTAGCAAGATGAGATTGGGGTTGGCCATCAAGGCACGGCCCACCGCCAACATTTGTTGTTGACCGCCTGACAACGCTGTGCCCGGTGTATGTGCGCGCTCTTGCAAGATGGGGAAGAGCTTGTAAATCTCGGGCACAGACCATGGCCCTTTGCGTCCTACGGCAGCACCTAGCAACAGGTTCTCTTCCACCGTGAGGTTGGCGATGATGCAACGGCCTTGCGGCACTACCACTACCCCGTGTTGTGCCGCAATGTAGGGGCGAGGGCGGTTGATTTCGTGTTTATCCAAATGGATGTGACCGCCCTTGAGGTCCGCTAAACCAAGAATGGTGTTGACCACCGTGGTTTTGCCGACGCCGTTGCGACCAATCAACGCCACGCGTTCGCCGGCATTCACATGCAAGTTCAAGCCATGCAAGATGTGCGCTGCGCCGTAATAGGCATGCACGTTTTTCAAGTTCAGTAAGGCGCTCATGCTGCACTCCCCAAATAAGCTTCACGCACGCGAGGGTCAGCGCGCACGGTGGCTGGCGCTCCGCTGGCAATTACACGGCCCAATTCAAAAACGGTGACGACATCCGAAATGCCAAACACCACATCCATGTCGTGTTCCACCAAGAGTACCGACACATCCCAGCGAGAGGTGAGGGCTTTCAAGTGGTGTGCCAAATCGTGAGACTCCTTCACCGACAAACCAGCCATGGGCTCGTCTAGCAACAACACGCTGGGGCGCCCCACCAAGGCCAACGCCAAATCTAAGCGGCGTTGTTCGCCATAGCCCAAGTCCTCTGCCATCACATGGGCTATGCGGTCGAGTTCGAGTTCTTTGAGTACTGCATCTGCGTCGGCGGCCGAGTCTTTCACCCCCATCTTGTGCGAGGCGAGTTCAACTTGTTTGCGAACGGGCATGCCACCAAAAATACTGGTGCGCTGAAAGCTGCGTGACAAGCCAAGCATGCGGCGCTCGACCACACCCATGTCACTCACGTCCGTGCCACGCAGTGTGACTTTGCCGCGTGTCAAACGGCGTCGTCCGGTGATGGCGTCAATCACAGTCGATTTGCCTGCGCCGTTGGGGCCAATCAAACCTCGAATTTGGCCTTTTCCCAGCGTCAGTGACACGCCATCGACAGCTTTGACGCCGCCGTAGTGAATGGCCACATCTTCGGCCTGAAGTACATAAGGAGAGGAATTGCTCATAAGGGCTCCGTGTCTGTGTGTCGCTCAATGCGCACCTGCTTTGGCGCGAGACGCTGCTGCGGGCTTGCCGCTCCACAACGCTTGCAGTGCACCTGCAATGCCGGTGGGGGAGTACACGATGACGGCAATCAAGGCGACGCCAAAGATGGACATCCAGTGGGTGGCGTAATCGCCTACCACGTCTTTGAAGATGAAATACACCACCGCACCCAACGCAGGCCCCCAGAGGGCTTTGAAGCCACCGACGACGACCATCATCAAGGCCATGCCGGACAGGCTCCAGTGCAAGTTTTCGGGCGAGACAAAGCCGGTGTTGAGGGTTGACAGCAAACCTGCAACAGCAGTGACCACGGCTGAGAGTGCGTAAATGGCTGCGCGAGGCACGACGGTGGATATGCCGATGAAGCGGGCGCGCTCTTCGTTGTCACGGACCGCCTCTGTGATGGCGCCAAAGCGTGTGTTGAGCAACAAAGTCAGTAACCACATCACGAGGATCAAGGTCGACCAGCAAATCAAAAACAGGACGGCTGGTTTGAGGATGGCCGATTGGCTGAAGCCAAAAATCGTCGACGGCCAATCGACTTGCATGCCATCTGCCCCGCCGGTGATGCCGCGTGCACGCGAGACCGACAAGAAAAACATTTGGCCAATCGCCAATGTCAACATGCCAAACGCAATGCCTGGCACACGCACGATGATGAGACCAATCACAAAGGCAGCAGCGGCAACGCCAACCAGAGTGGCCAAGATGGCCCACTCCACGGACATGATTTGTTGTTGCATCGTGATGCCAATGGCGTAGCCTGCCACGCCAAAGTACAAGGCGTGACCAAAGCTCACCAAGCCGTTTTGTTTGAGCAGCACACCAATGCCCAAGGCAAACACGGCGTACACCACGGCTTGGGTGAGCAAAGACAGCAGCGTGGTTGAACTCACCAAGCTCACTACGCCCACGCCAGCCAGCAAGGCGGCCATGGCCAAAAGAGAAGCGCGTAAAGGATTCATTGCAAGTTCCTCGTCAATTAGGTGCGGCTGCCAGCAAAACCTGCGGGCTTCCAAATCAAGATGGCCACCATAAACACAAAGGGCAGCAGTACCGAGGCATCGGGCAAGTACACCGCGCCGATGGCTTGCACCATGCCCAGCAGCAAGGCGGCGACAAAAGCACCGGCCAGCGAACCCAGGCCACCAATCACCACCACCACAAACGAGTCAATCAGCACGTCTGAACTCATGGATGGTGAGAGCGATAAGAAGGGGGCAGCGACCACGCCAGCCAAGCCAGCCAAGGCTGTGCCCAGTCCGACTACGCCTGCGCTCAATGCGTCTGTGTTCACGCCTTGCATGGCTGTGGTCACAGGGTCGGTGCTGGCTGCGCGGACGAACAAGCCCGCTTTGGAGTGGCGCAGCCACAGGCTCAAGCCCAAAGCGACGGCGGCCCCCATCACGATCACACCGATGCGATATGCGGGAACGGGCGTGCCAAACAAATCGACTGAAAAGTTCAAAGCCTCGGGGGCGGCTACGGATAAATTGCTCTTTCCCCATACCGACTGGACCATGTCTTCAATGACGAGTAACAGTCCAAACGTGACCAGTACTACGGTGAGCGGCTCACGGTCTTGCAGCAAGCGAAACCCATAGCGGTCTAGCAAAACGCCAAACACGGCCATGATGGCAGGAGCTGCCACCAAGGCCACCCAGAAGTTGCTTTGCAAGGCCACGGTGTAGCCAAGGTAGGCGCCTAACATGTACAGCGAGCCGTGGGCAAAGTTCACCACGCGGCGCAGTCCGTAAATCAAAGCCAAGCCCGAACACATCACGATGAGTAATGCGCCGTAGACCAAGCCATTGAAAAGATTGATGGTCAACATGGTTATCTCCTGCTTTTTGTTGTGTTTTTTAGGCGTGTTCAATCTCACCCAGTGAGACGTCTGGTGCACCCAAGGCACTCCACCCACCATCGACGGCCAAGGTGGCACCCGTGACATAGCTCGCGGCGGGGGAGGCTAAAAAGAAAATCGTTTCTGCAATTTCACTGGGGTCAGCCATGCGGCCTAAGGGAGTGCGTTGGTGAATGGCCGTGGCATTGATCGCACCCTTGTCGGCCAAGCTGGCAACGAGGGGGGTGGCAACGTAGCCAGGGGCGACCGCGTTGACGCGAATGCCTTGACGCGCCCACTCCGTCGCCAAGGCGCGTGTCATGCCTAAGACGCCGGCTTTGGCTGCGCAATACGCATTGCGTCCAGGAATGCCGCCTGTGCTGGCAATGGAGCCAATGTTGACAATGGCGCCTCGGTTGCCTTTGGCGTCTCGCCCTTGTGTATGCATGTGTGTCAATGCCGCTTGACACATCAAAAATGTGCCGCGCAAATGGACTGACAACACACGATCAAACGCATCCGCGTTTTGTTGCAAGGTGGGCGAGGTTTGATCACCAATGCCTGCGTTGTTGATCAAGGCATCCAAGCGGCCCCATTGAGAAGTGATGAGCGTGATGGCTGCAGAGGCTTGTTCAGCATCTGTGACATCGCAAGACAAACCTAGGTGATGGGGACCAAGCGCTTGTGCACGTGCGGCGGCTTTTGTGCCGTCCATATCGAGCAGCGCCACATGCCAGCCACGCGCCGCAAACAGCTGTGCGGTGGCCCAGCCAATGCCATCTGCCGCACCTGTGATGGCGACGGCATGTGCGGGCAGTGATGCAGCGTGTGGGTTCATGGTTCTGTCTTTAAATACGTCAATGTATTTACGTTTATTATCTTGGGTTGAATTTGGCTTTGGTGTTTGTTTTTCTTGTAAATGACTATCGTTTTCCCTAGCTAGAATTTGGCTTTTAAGTCAATACATTGACCTAAATCTTTCAATTGGGCATGGCTGTCGCTTTGATCAAACGAGTTTCTTGCGCAGTGATCAGGTGTCCTGATGCGGCGAGGTAGGCGCCAAAATCTGGGTGTGTGTCTCGCGCCTTGCAGCGACGTTCGTAGTCGGCTAAATCGTCGTAAGCCCACAAGTGGATGAATTGGTTTTGCGGCCCCACCAAGCTGGTGTAAAAACCCACGGGATGCCCCAAGGTTTCCATCAAGATGGGCATGGCCAAGCGGTTGAAAACTTCCAAAAACTCAGGCATCTTGCGCAACGCGATGGTGTAGATGCGGTGATCAATCAGGGGTTTGTGAAGGGGATTCATGCCTGCGCTCCTGCTTGGTCGGCGATGTGGTTAGCCGTGACAAAACCAAACGTCATGTTTGGGCCGTGCGTGATGCCAGCTGCCGGGTAGTTGCCGCCCATGATGCTGGCGCGGTCGTTGCCTACGGCGTACAAGCCGCCAATCGCTGATCCATCTTCTTTCAGTACTTCGCCGACGACGCTGGTTTGAATACCATCAAATGTGCCCAAGTCACCCATGATGACTTTGACTGCATAGAACGGGCCTGCTTGTACAGGTGCCACGCAAGGGTTGGGTTTGTTTTCTGGGTCAGCCAAATAGCGGTTGAAGCTGGTGGCGCCTCGGTGAAAAGCAGGGTCTTCGCCTTTGACGGCGCCCACGTTGTAGTCGCGTACGGTTTGCTCTAATCCCGCGGCATCGATGCCTGCGTTGTGCGCGAGCTCGGTCAATGTTTTGCCTTGGATGAGGTAGCCATTGCGCAAGAAACGACCTATCGGCATGGGGGCCGGTTTGACAAAGCCAATGCCGTATTTGGCGAGCGTGTGCTTGTCACAGATCAGCCACATGGCCGTGTCTTTCTGGCCTTGGCAGGCGGTGATTAAATCGGCACCTACGTCGTGGTACGAGTTGCTTTCGTTGGTGAAGCGCTTGCCGTTTTTCAGGACACCAATGATGCCGGGCTTGTAACGGTCCAAGAGGTGAGGGAAGACGCCGAATTCGCCATTGGCGTAAGGCACATAAGACACGGGCATCCATGCGGCTGCATCTTTGAAGCGAATGTCGACTTTGCCGCCCACGGCCTCGGCCATGTTCAAACCATCACCTGTGTTGCTGGTAGGGGTGGGGGATAAATGCTCGCCACCACGTTGGAGGTGTGGGTAGGCCTTGGCGATGCGTTTGACATCGTGTGGAAAACCGCCGCAAGCCAACACCACGCCATGACGTGCTGTGATGCGTCGTTGGCCCCCTTCGCCGTCCGTTCGTACGCCGGTGGCATGGCCGTTGTCCATCAAGATTTCTTTGACGGGGCTGCTGGTCAAAATGGGAATGTTCAAGTCAAGAGCCGATTTGGCCAAGCGTGCGGCCAGTGCATTGCCGCTGGTGACGTTGATGCCGCGCTGGTAGAGTGCCAACTCTTTGATGTGTGTGACCAAGCGTTTGGCCACGTAGATGAAGGAGGTCAGCGATTTGGTGGCTTGAAAGAAATGTTTCAAATCGGCATTGGATGAGTTGAACATCATGCCGATGAAGGTGATGGTTTTGAGCGGAGGCTTTAGGCGAGGCATGTCTTTGCCGAGACCTCGAATGTCAAAGGGCGCGGCCAAGATGGAGCGACCAATGTCCACGCCACCAGCCACGGTGGGGTGGTAGTCGGGATACATCGTGGGCACGAATTTCATGTCGGTTTCGCGTTCGAAAAATTCGACCATCTTGGGGCCGTTCTCAATGAAGGCGTCGACAGCAGCTGCATCAAAGTAACTGCCGGTTTCTTGCATCATGTACGTGCGCACGGCTTCGCGCGTGTCGGCAGGGTTTTGCTTGCGTCCGTGGGTGTTGAGTGGAATCCACAACACGCCACCGGACAGGGCGGTGGTGCCGCCGAAGACGGGTTCTTTTTCGAGCACCACCACGTCTAAGCCTCGTTTTTGGGCGGTGATGGCGGCAGATAAACCTGCTGCACCTGAGCCCACCACAATCACATCGCATTCAAAGTTTTGAGACATCACGTTCTCCTGTATTTAGTTCTGCACGGTTTTGTTGAAGCCGGGGCGAGGCACCATGTCCATCAACATAGAGGACATGCCGCCGTCGACCACCAATTCGGCCGCGTTGACATACGCGGCGCGTGGGCTGGCTAAGAAGGCCGCCACGTCGGCAATGTCTTGTGGTTCGCCCACGCGACGGCTAGCTGTCACGGCCGCACGTTTGGCTTCAAAATCAGGCTCTTCGTAAAACTTGGCGGACAAGGGGGTGCGAATCATGCCGGGGCAAATGGCGTTGCTGCGTACACCTTGTGGCCCCCACTCCACGGCCATCTGACGCGACATCAGCAACACGCCTGCTTTGCTGGCGCTGTAGGCGCCGCTGCTGGTTTGTGGAAAGAGGCTGGCAATTGAGGCGATGTGAACCAAGGCGCCTACGCCAGCTTGGCGCATCGGTTTGGCAAAGGTACGTGCACACAGCAAGTAGCCAGTGAGGTTGACGTTGAGTACATGGTTCCAATCGTCGAGGCTGACCTCATCCAAGCCGCCTGAACGCAACAGGCCTGCGTTGTTGATGAACGCATAGCATGTGCCCAACTCATCGGCGACGCGCTCGGCAGCAGCTTTGACTTGCTGTTCTTGGGTGGTGTCGCAAGCAATCGACAGGGCGGTCGCGCCTTGTGACTTGAGTTTCTCGGCCATGGCTTGTGAGCCTTCGGTGTTGCGGTCTAGCAAGGCGACTTTGGCGCCTGCATCGGCCAGTGCTTGAGCAATGCCTGCGCCAATGCCACTTGCTGCGCCTGTGACCACGCACACACGATCTTGTAATCCCAGCCAATGTTCTTGTTTGTTCATCGTCAGCACCTGTTGAAGTGATGCTAGTGTGGGCGGGGTGTTCTTTTTGAAATTTGACGAAACCTGCAGTCACTAGGACAATTCGTGCATCAATGACTAGGACTAACCCTGATGAAAAGCTCTATCCCGCGGTATGACTTGTACGGTGATCAACAGCAAAGTGGTTGGACTAACTCGTTTCAGTTTGAATGGATTCCAGTGCGATCCTCCCCGTATAACTACGATATTCGGCCGCACACGCATGATGCTTTTATTCAAATTTTGTATCTCACACAAGGCGAAGGTGAGGTGCTTATCAATGACGCACGCTACCAAGTCAGCAGTCCTGCTTTGATTTTGGTACCTGCCCAAAACGTGCATGGGTTTCAATTCACTCCCAGCATTGATGGGCCGGTGGTCACGGCGTCGCAAAAGTCGTTGGAGTCGATGGCTGCGGTGGTGATGCCTGAGTTGGTGTCGGTCTTACGCAAACCCGCGGTGTTGCCGTTGGATGAATCCAGTCGTCACGCTGAAGCCTTGATGCCCTTGTTTTTAGGTATCGAACGTGAATGGCGTGTGCATGCGGTGGGGCAGGTGGCGGCTGGCATGTCTTTGGTGATGGCCTTGTTGGTGCAGGTGGCGCGCTTGAGCAATGTGTTGGAGCCGATGCCGATGGCGCACAACTCACGCAAAGCGCAACAAATTGAAAAATTTCGTGCCTTGGTCGATGTGCACTTTCGAGACCGTCGGCCGATTGAGGATTACGCCGACGAGATGGGTGTGACGCCCGGGCATTTGACGCGTTTGTGTCGCGAGGTCCTGAATGTGTCGAGTCAAGATGTGGTGAATGCGCGCATCTTGCATGAAGCGCAACGTGAACTGGTGTATTCCACTGACGGTATCAAGCAAATTGCCAACCTGGTGGGGTTTTTCGATGAGGCTTATTTCACCCGATTTTTTCGCAAACACACGGGACTCACGCCCACGGAGTTTCGTGCCCGCGCGCTCGCTTCGATGAACGCGCGTGTGGTTTAGCGATTCACGCGTCTTCGTTGCTTGGGTCGACGGACTGGTCAATCTTTTCCATGTTGTCGAGCAATTTCATCAAGTAGTGCAGGGTGTGCGTCAAATCGCCGGTTGAAAAATCAGTTAAAGCGGCTTGGTAATAGTCGCGAATTTTGGGTTGAGCATCTTTCTCCCATACCTTGCGCCCATGTTTGGTCATGGTCACTCGTTTGGCGCGGCGGTCTCGGCTGTCGGCCAGTAGCTCAATGTGGCCGTCCCGTTCCATGCGTCCAATCAGTCCCGACAGGTTTTGGCGGCTGACTTTGAGGTAGCGCGCCAAGTCGCCCACGCTCATCCCGCCATCCACCTCTGTGCGCGACAAGGCGCCGAGCACGGCCCATTGCTGGGTTGTGAGGCCTTCTTTTTCAACCGCGCGCGTGCCTGTTTTGTGCAACATATTGGCACATTGGTAGAGGCGAAAGAACAATCTGTTGGCCAATTCCATTCGGGCTAAATTGTTATTTTCTTTAGGGTAAACCATGGTGTTTTGCTTGTAAAAATACTTGCGTAGACGGGCGTGCTTCACGTAATATACGTAAACACATTGACATATGTGCAGAGTTTGAAGCTGCATGATGTTGATGCAAAGCATAACAACCTTGCCAACCCTGGAGCGCAACATGCATAACTTAAAAGACAAAACCGTCATCGTCACCGGAGGTGCCGGGGGCATCGGTGGAGCCACTTGCCGTCGATTTGCCGCAGAGGGCGCCAAAGTCGCCGTGTTCGACATGAATTTGGAGGCGGCCCAAAAAGTGGCCGCTGACATTCAAGCGTCGGGCGGTACCGCCGCTGCCTTCAAGTGCGACATCACCGAGCGTGCGGCGGTCGATGCAGCCGTGGCTGCCACCATCGCCCAACTCGGTCCGATTGACGTGCTGGTGAACAACGCGGGCTGGGACGTGTTCAAACCGTTCGTCAAAACCGTGCCTGACGAATGGAGCAAATTGATTGCTATCAACTTGACGGGGGCTTTGCACATGTTGCATGCGGTGCTGCCAGGCATGGTTGAGCGCAATGCCGGTCGCATTGTGAACATCGCATCGGATGCCGCACGTGGCGGATCTTCTGGCGAGGCGGTGTATTCCGCTTGCAAAGGTGGCTTGGTCGCGTTGTCTAAAACTTTGGCGCGCGAACACGCGCGTCACAACATCACGGTCAACGTGGTGTGCCCGGGCCCAACCGACACAGCCTTGTTGGCTGGGGTGGCCGAAGGCGCACGTGACCCTGCCAAGTTGATTGAGGCCTTCCGCAGTGCCATTCCTTTGGGCCGTTTGGGTCAGCCCGATGACTTGGCCAGCGCCATTGTTTTCTTTGGCAGCGACGACGCTTCTTTCATCACGGGCCAAGTCATCAGCGTGTCTGGTGGCTTGACCATGCACGGTTAATTTCACCCATTTCCTTTATTTGGAGACACACATGCAATTCGAAGACATTCTTTACGAAAACCGCAACGGCGTGGCTTGGATCACGATCAACCGTGCCGACAAGATGAACGCATTTCGTGGCACTACCTGCGACGAAATCATCAAAGCCTTGAACAAAGCGGGCTATGACCGCAGCGTGGGCGCCATCGTCTTGGCTGGCGCGGGTGACCGTGCGTTTTGTACCGGTGGTGACCAATCGGCCCACGACGGTAACTACGATGGTCGCGGCACGATCGGCTTGCCTATGGAGGAGTTGCACACCGCGATTCGCGATGTGCCCAAGCCCGTGATTGCACGCGTGCAAGGTTTTGCCATCGGTGGCGGCAATGTGTTGTGCACGATTTGTGACTTGACCATTTGTTCTGACAAGGCCGTGTTTGGCCAAGTAGGCCCGAAGATGGGGTCGGTCGATCCAGGCTACGGCACCGCCTTTTTGGCGCGCGTAGTGGGCGAGAAAAAAGCCCGCGAAATTTGGTACCTCAACCGCCGCTACAGCGGTGCTGAGGCCGTGGCCATGGGTTTGGCCAACGTCTGTGTGCCACACGACCAACTCGATGCCGAAGTGCAAAAGTGGGGCGAAGAAATTTGCGAACGCAGCCCCACGGCATTGGCCATTGCCAAGCGCAGCTTCAACGCCGATACCGCGCATCAGTCTGGCATTGCCGGCTTGGGCATGTACGCCCTCAAGCTGTATTACGACACCGACGAGTCGCGTGAAGGCGTGAATGCGCTGAAAGAAAAGCGCAAACCCGATTTCCGCAAATACGCCAAGTAATTCGCCTGAGCAAGGAGCCCTTGATGAATCCCAATCCCTACATTGACGAAGACCTGCAAGCCCTGGCCGAAACCGTGCGCCGCTTTGCCGACGAACGCGTGAAGCCAGGTTTTTTAGAGCGCGACAAAACCCGTGTGTTTGACCGTGAGTTGCTGCGTGAAATGGGCGGGCTTGGCTTCATTTGCCCTGAGCTGCCAGAAGAGTTTGGTGGCTTGGGCATGGGCTGCTTGGCGGCGGGGGTGATTCACGAAGAAATCGCACGTGCCGATTTGAGCTTCTCGTACCTGAACTTGTTGGCGTCCTTGAACGGTCAAATTTTGTCCAAGTACGGCAACCCCGAGGTGGTGGGTCCTTGGTTGAAAAAGCTCACCCAAGGGGAGGCCATTTGTGCCATCGCGCTGACCGAGCCACGCGGGGGCTCAGATGCCGCCAATTTGCGTTTGCGTGTTGAGCGTGACGGCGATTTCTACGTCATCAACGGCGAAAAAACTTCGATTTCTGCCGCTGACCAAGCCGACATCACGGTGGTGTTTGGCCGCACCGGCAAGCCTGAAGATGGCGCACATGGCGTCACCGCTTTGCTGGTGCCCATGGACAGCCCAGGTCTGACCACCAATCGCTTTGATTGTCATGGTCAGCGCGCCATTGGCCGCGGTTCCATCTTCTTTGAAAACGTGCGCGTGCCTGTGAACCACCGCTTGGGCGATGAAAACAAAGGGTTTGTGCAGGTGATGCATGGTTTTGATTTTTCACGCTCGCTGATTGGCTTGCAGTGTTTGTCGGTGGCACGTGTGGCACTTGAAGAAACATGGGAGTACATCACCCAGCGCCAAGCGTTTGGCCAACCGCTGTCCGCGTTCCAAGGTGTGACCCATCCCCTGGCGCAGTTCGACACCGAAGTGGAGGGTGCTCGCTTGTTGTGCTTGCAAGGCTTGTGGTTGAAAGACAAAGGGCTGCCTCACACCGCAGAGGCAGGCATGGCCAAGTGGTGGGGCCCCAAGCTGGCCTACGACGTGATTCACCAGTGCTTGCTGTGCTACGGCCACGGTGGTTATGACCGAGGCTTGATGGAACAACGCTTGCGTGATGTGTTGGGTTTTCAGATTGGTGACGGCACGGCGCAAATCATGAAAACCATCATTGCACGCACCCGTGCAGGACGCAAATTCGTCCCTGCATAAAGAGCCAGTTAAAAAAATAAAAAAACACATATCCACCGAGGAGACAACCATGGAATTTGATGCAGTCTTAATCCCATCCCGTCGCGCGCACAGCATTGCCAAAGGTTTTTGGCATGACCGCACCATCAACGACGACCTAGATGCGTGCGTGGCAACGTGCCCCGATAAAACAGCGCTCACCGCGGTGCAAGCCGAGAGTGGCACAGTGACCCGTTTCACCTACCGTGAGTTGTCCAACATGGCCGACCGCGTCGCCATCGGTTTGACCCAGCTTGGGGTGGGGAAAAATGACATCGTGGCCTGCCAGTTACCCAACTGGTGGCAATTCACCATCACGTATTTGGCATGCTCGCGCATTGGGGCGGTGATGAACCCACTCATGCACATCTTCCGTGAGCGCGAGTTGTCGTTCATGCTCAAACACGGTGAAGCCAAAGTGCTCATCATTGCGCAAACGTTTCGTGGCTTTGATTTCGAGCAGATGGTCAACACCTTAAAGCCAACGCTGCCCGATTTGAAACATGTGGTGGTGGTCAACGGCACAGGCAGCAATAGTTTTGAAGCTTTGCTCAGTGGTCCTGAATGGGAAAAACAAAGCAACGCGCAGGCCTTGCTGACTCAAAACCGCCCCGGCCCTGATGATGTGACTCAGCTCATCTACACCTCAGGCACCACTGGCGAGCCCAAGGGCGTGATGCACACCGCCAACACCGTCATGGCCAACATCATTCCTTATGCCGCACGTTTGCATTTGGATGCCAATGACGTGGTGTTGATGGCCTCACCCATGGCGCACCAAACAGGCTTCATGTATGGCTTGATGATGCCCATCATGCTCAAGTCCAGTGCGGTGTTGTTGGATGTGTGGGAGCCTTTGCGTGCAATTGATTTGATTCGCAAAGAAGGCGCCACGTTCACGATGGCCTCCACCCCGTTCTTGACCGATTTGGCCAAAAACGTCGAAGAGTCTGGCCAGAAAGTGCCGACGTTGCGCACCTTCTTGTGTGCAGGGGCGCCCATTCCAGGCCCCTTGGTGGAGCAAGCACGTAGCGTCTTAGGCACCAAGATTGTGTCGGCTTGGGGTATGACTGAAAACGGTGCTGTCACCTTGATCGAACTCAACGACCCCGATACGCGTGCCTTCACCACCGACGGTGTGCCGTTGCCAGGTGTCGAGCTGAAAGTGGTGGATGACGCTGGTGTGGCCTTGCCCGTAGGCGACGCCGGTAAGTTGTATGTGCGTGCGTGTTCTAACTTCGGGGGCTACTTGAAACGTGCGCACCTCAATGGCACCGATGCAGAGGGGTGGTTTGACACGGGCGATTTGGCGCGCTTGGATGCACAAGGCTATGTGCGCATCACGGGTCGCAGCAAAGACGTGATCATCCGCGGAGGCGAGAACATCCCTGTGGTGGAAATTGAATCGCTGTTGTACCGCCATCCCGCCATTGCGATGGCCGCTATCGTGGCGTACCCCGATGAGCGTTTGGGTGAGCGTGCGTGTGCGGTTGTGGTGTTAAAGCCAGGGCAGAGCTTGGACTTGCCTACCTTGGTTGAGTACCTCAAGGCACAAAAAATTGCATTGCAATACATCCCAGAAAAACTGGAAATTCGCGATGCCATGCCTTCGACGCCTTCCGGAAAAATTCAAAAATTCAAACTGCGCGAAATATTGCGCGATGAGAAACGCTGAGCAAAGGAAAGATGGCCATGTCTCAACCCACTGTGTTGTCCGAACGTCAAGGTCGTGTCGGCGTGCTCACGTTGAACCGGCCCGCGCAACTCAATGCCTTGAACGACACTTTGATGGATGCGCTGGGGGCAGCCTTGCTGCAACTTGATGCCGACGAGGGCATTGGAGCCATCGTCATCACGGGTAGTGACAAAGCATTTGCCGCAGGCGCCGACATCGCGGCGATGGTCGATTGGGGCTACATGGATGTGTTCAGTTCAGCGTTCATCACGCGCAACTGGGAGACCATTCGCCAAGTGCGCAAACCGGTGATTGCCGCAGTCGCCGGTTTTGCCATGGGCGGCGGCTGTGAGTTGGCATTGGCCTGTGATCTGATTGTGGCTGCCGAGTCGGCTAAGTTCGCGTTGCCTGAAGTCACGCTGGCCATGTTGCCTGGCGCAGGTGGCACGCAACGTTTGCCACGCGCGATTGGCAAAGCCAAGGCCATGGACATGTGTTTGTCTGCACGCATGCTCAGTGCCGAGGAGGCGGACCGCTATGGCTTGGTGTCTCGCGTGGTTCCGAGCGAGGCATTGATGGCCGAGACCTTGAAACTGGCCAACACCATTGCCAGTTTTTCTTTGCCTGCACTCATCGCCATCAAAGAGTCGGTCAATCGTGCGTGGGAGGGCTCGCTCACCGAAGGTGTCAAGTTTGAACGCCACGCCTTGTATGCACGCTTTGCGAGCGAAGACGCGCATGAAGGCATGCACGCTTTCTTAGACAAACGCAAACCCACATTCCAGCACCGCTGAACCTTTTACGCTTTTAGGAAACCGCACTATGGCCCTCGACAAAGAATCTTTTGACATCTTGCTGCCGACATTGCAACGCTTCATTCAAGAGCGTTTGGTGCCTGCAGAAAACTACCTGGAAGAGCACGATGAAGTGCCCGCCGACATCGTGGAAGACATGAAAGAGATGGGCTTGTTTGGTTTGTCCATCCCTGAAGAGTTCGGGGGCATTGGTTTGTCGATGAGTCAAGAGGTGCAAGTGGCTTATGAAATTGGCCGAACCTCGCTGGCATTTCGTTCAGTGTTTGGCACCAACGTAGGCATTGGTTCTCAAGGTATCTTGATGGATGGCACGCCTGAGCAAAAGGCCACTATCTTGCCCAAGGTGGCCAGTGGTGAACTCATCATGTCGTTTGCGTTGACCGAGCCCGATGCCGGCTCTGACGCCGCGTCATTGAAAACCCGTGCTGATTTAGAGGGGGACCACTATGTCCTCAACGGGACCAAGCGTTTCATCACCAATGCACCACGTGCAGGGGCGTTCACGTTGATGGCACGCACCGGTGGCCCAGGCGCAGGCGGTGTGTCTTCATTCATCGTGCCGTCTGATTTGCCAGGCATCAAGCTTGGTAAGACCGATAAAAAAATGGGGCAACGAGGTACCAAAACATGTGATGTGATTTTGGAGAACGTGAGAGTTCCTGCTGCCAACATCATTGGCGGTGTACCTGGGCAGGGTTTCAAAACAGCTATGAAGGTGTTAGACCGTGGTCGTTTGCATATTTCGGCGGTGTCGTGTGGCATGGCTCAACGCATCATCGACGAAGCAACGGCGTATGCACGTGATCGCAAGCAGTTCGGCAAAGCCATTGGTGAGTTTCAGTTGATCCAAGCCATGCTGGCCGATAGTCAAGCCGAATTGCTAGCCGGTTGGTCGCTGGTGCAAGACGTGGCGCACCGTTTTGATGGCAAACCCGCCCATGTATCCGATCCCGATGTGTCGATGCGTGTGTCGTGTGCCAAATTGTTCTGTACCGAAATGGTCGGACGTGTGGCGGACCGAGGGGTCCAAGTGCACGGGGGGGCCGGCTATATCAACGAGTACCCGGTCGAGCGTTTTTATCGAGATGTGCGTTTGCTTCGTTTGTACGAAGGCACCACCCAGATTCAACAGCTGATCATTGGCCGCGAACTGTTGCGCCAATCGGCTTGAGTCATTTCATTTTTAATTTCTAGGAGTTTTCATGGCCACTTCATCCAGCAAATTTCACTGGGACGACCCTTTCATGCTCGATCTGCAATTGACAGACGAAGAGCGTCAAGTCAAAGATGCGGCAGCTACCTACTGCCAAGAACGTTTGGCGCCTCGCGTGTTAGAAGCTTTTCGTCATGAAAAAACAGATGCCTCGATCTTTCGCGAAATGGGCGCGCTGGGCTTGTTGGGCCCCACCATTCCAGAAGCCTACGGTGGTGCAGGCTTGAACTATGTGTGTTACGGCTTGGTCGCGCGTGAAGTGGAGCGTGTGGACTCCGGCTACCGCTCCATGATGAGCGTGCAATCGTCCTTGGTGATGGTGCCAATCAACGAGTTTGGTACGGAAGTCCAAAAGCAAAAGTATTTGCCCAAACTTGCCACCGGTGAGTGGATTGGCTGCTTTGGTTTGACTGAGCCCAACCACGGATCAGATCCTGGCAGCATGATCACGCGCGCCAAGAAAGTTGCCGGTGGTTACTCGCTTTCCGGCGCAAAGATGTGGATCACCAACAGCCCGATTGCTGATGTGTTTGTGGTATGGGCCAAAGACGATGCAGGTGCCATTCGTGGCTTCATTTTGGAAAAAGGCTGGAAGGGCTTGAGTGCGCCTGCGGTGCACGGCAAAGTGGGCTTGCGCGCTTCGATCACTGGTGAAATCGTCATGGACGAGGTGTTTGTGCCTGAGGAAAACGCATTTCCAGATGTGCGCGGTTTGAAAGGCCCGTTCACTTGTTTGAACAGCGCTCGTTATGGCATCGCTTGGGGGGCTTTGGGGGCGGCTGAAGACTGTTTCCATCGTGCGCGCCAGTATGTGTTGGATCGTCAACAGTTTGGCCGCCCCTTGGCTGCCAATCAATTGGTACAAAAGAAGTTGGCGGACATGCTGACTGAAATTTCTTTGGGCCTGCAGTCATGCCTGCGCTTGGGTCGCATGAAAGACGAGGGCATTGCTGCGGTGGAAATTACCTCCATCCTCAAGCGCAACAGTTGCGGCAAGTCACTCGACATTGCACGTGTGGCGCGCGACATGATGGGAGGCAACGGCATCAGTGACGAGTTCGGTGTGGCCCGCCATTTGGTGAACCTCGAAGTGGTCAACACTTACGAAGGCACACACGATGTGCACGCGTTGATTTTGGGGCGTGCCATCACAGGCATTGCTGCGTTTAGCAATTAAGGAGTGGCCATGAAAGTTTTGGTCGCAGTCAAGCGAGTGGTGGACTACAACGTCAAGGTCCGCGTGAAGTCGGACAACTCGGGCGTGGACATTGCAAACGTGAAGATGAGCATGAACCCGTTTGACGAGATTGCCGTGGAAGAAGCGGTGCGCCTCAAAGAAAAAGGCGTGGTCACCGAAGTGATCGCTGTGTCTTGCGGCGTGGCGCAGTGCCAAGAAACTTTGCGTACCGCGATGGCCATCGGCGCAGACCGTGGCATCTTGGTCGAGACCGCTGAAGAGCTGCAACCCTTGGCTGTAGCCAAGCTGCTCAAAGCCTTGGTGGACAAAGAGCAGCCAGGCTTGGTGATCTTGGGCAAACAAGCGATTGACGACGACTGCAACCAAACCGGCCAAATGTTGGCGGCTTTGGCCGACATGCCTCAAGCCACTTTTGCCTCCAAAGTTGAGTTGACAACTGACAAAGCCAGCGTCACCCGTGAAGTGGACGGCGGTTTGGAAACGCTCTCTATCAGCCTGCCAGCAGTCATCACGACTGACTTGCGTTTGAACGAGCCACGCTATGTGACCTTGCCCAACATCATGAAGGCCAAGAAAAAGCAACTCGACACCTTCAAGCCCGAAGACTTGGGCGTGGACGTGGCCCCTCGCATCAAGACCCTCAAAGTGGTCGAGCCTGCCAAGCGCAGCGCGGGCATCAAAGTGCCAGACATCGCCACCTTGGTGGACAAGCTCAAGAACGTCGCCAAAGTCATCTAAGAAGAACAAGAAGGAGCAAACAACATGACATCCCTCGTTATTGCAGAACACGACAACGCCAGCATCAAAGGCGCAACCCTGAACACCGTCACAGCCGCAGCCTCCATTGGCGCTGACGTGCATGTGCTGGTGGCTGGCCACAACGCAGGCGCAGCAGCAGCTGCAGCAGCTCAAATCGCAGGCGTGAGCAAAGTCATTCACGTCGATGGCGCAAGCCTCGAAGCAGGCTTGGCCGAAAACGTGGCGGCACAAGTGTTGGCCATCGCCGGCAACTACACCCACATCCTGTTCCCCGCCACAGCCAACGGCAAGAACGTGGCGCCACGCGTGGCCGCCAAGTTGGACGTGGGCCAAATCAGCGACATCACTAAGGTGGACAGCCCCGACACGTTTGAGCGCCCCATCTACGCAGGTAACGCCATTGCCACCGTGCAAAGCGCCGATGCTGTGAAGGTCATCACCGTGCGCACCACAGGTTTTGATGCCGCCGCCACAGGTGGCGCGGCAGCTGTAGAAACCGCAGGTGCCGCCGCTGATTCAGGCAAGAGCAGCTTTGTGGGCCGTGAAGTCACCAAGAGTGATCGTCCTGAACTCACGGCCGCCAAGATCATCGTCTCCGGTGGCCGTGCCTTGGGCAGCTCAGAGAAGTTCAATGAAGTCATGACCCCGTTGGCCGACAAGCTCGGTGCAGCGATTGGTGCGAGCCGTGCGGCGGTGGACGCAGGCTACGCTGCCAACGATTTGCAAGTGGGTCAAACCGGCAAGATCGTGGCGCCTCAGTTGTATGTGGCGTGCGGCATCAGCGGCGCGATTCAGCACTTGGCGGGTATGAAGGATTCCAAAGTGATCGTGGCGATCAACAAGGACCCAGAAGCGCCGATCTTCAGCGTGGCGGACTTCGGCTTGGAGGCTGACCTGTTTGTGGCAGTGCCTGAGTTGGTGGCCGCGCTGTGACCTCTGTGATGGCGCTCGCCACATGTGTGCATAGCGAGGCGAGGGGCGATGTGTGTGTCATCACGATCGACAATCCGCCGATCAACGCCACCTCTTTGGCGGTGCGCCAAGGTTTGATGGCCGCTATTGCTGATTTCAAAAGCAATGCAAATTTTCAAGCCGCTGTCCTCGTCGGTGCGGGCAGCACGTTTGTGGCTGGGGCTGACATCCGTGAGTTTGGCAAGCCCATGCAAGAACCCATCTTGCCGGAAGTCATTCGTGCCATTGAAGACTGTGGCAAGCCCGTGGTGGCCGCCTTGCACGGTGCAGCGCTGGGCGGCGGTTTTGAGTTGGCGCTGGCGTGTGATGCACGTGTGGCCGATGCCAAAACAGTGGTGGGATTGCCAGAAGTGTCATTGGGCATCATCCCCGGGGCCGGGGGGACGCAAATGTTGCCGCGCCGTGTGGGCGTGTCGCGCGCCATTCGCATGATTTGTGGCGCACAACGCATTTCAGCCAAAGAGGCCCAATCACTCACGTTGCTTGACGAGGTGGTGGCCCATGATGTGTTGGAGGCTGCCATTGCATTTGCCCGTCAGATGCAGGGGCAAAAATGTCGCATCCGTGATGCGTCGGTGCCTGCCGAAGGGCCGGCCTTGATTGAACAAGCGGCAAACGAAGCCCTGCGTGCTGGCAAACGTCGCCCAGCGGTCGAGGCGGCGGTTGAGGCCATCAAGTCGGCAGCCGTGTTGTCGATCGACGATGGCTTGGCCGATGAGCGTGCTGTATTTTTGCAGTTGCGTTTGTCGCGTGAAGCTTATGCCTTGCGCCATGTGTTTTTTGCCGAGCGCGACAGCGCCAAGCTGCCCCCAGAGCTCAATGCGAACTCAATGCCTGTTGAAACGGTGTGTGTCATCGGTGCTGGCACCATGGGCACAGGCATTGCGATCAGTGTGCTGGATGCAGGCATGCAGGTGATCTTGCTTGAGCAAGATGAAATCGCACTCACACGTGGGCAAGACCGCGTGAACGCCCATTACCGCGACCGCGTAGCCGCTCAAAAAATGAAACCCGAAGTGGCCCAAGCTCGCCAAGCGTGTTTGCGCGCTACGCTGGATTGGTCCGACATGGCTCAAGCGGATGTGGTGATCGAAGCGGTGTTTGAAGACTTGGCTGTGAAGCAAGAGGTATTCAAAAAAATCGACCGCTTTGCACGTGTCGGCGCCGTGCTGGCCACCAATACTTCTTACTTGGATGTCGATGCGATTGCGCAAGCCACCGCACGACCACAAGATGTGTTGGGCTTGCATTTTTTCAGTCCTGCCAATGTGATGAAGTTGTTAGAGGTGGTGCGCGGCAAAGACTCTTCGCCTGAAGTATTGGCCACAGGAATGGCCTTAGGTAAACGTTTGCGTAAATTGCCAGTGATGGCAGGGAATCGGTTTGGATTCATTGGCAACCGCATTTACAACGCTTACCGCAATCAATGCGAATTCATGTTGGAAGACGGTGCATGGCCTGAAGATGTCGATGCCTCACTCAAACAATTCGGCATGGCCATGGGACCTTTTGCCGTGGCCGATTTGTCAGGGCTCGATATCGCTTGGCGTATGCGTCAAGCTCAAGCTTCAACACGTTCCCCTAGTGTTCGCTATGTGGACATATTGGATCGTCTCTGTGAAGCTGGTCGTTTGGGACGAAAAACAGGCGCTGGCTATTACAAGTATGTCGATGGCAAGCAGCAAGAGATGACGGAAGATGTGGTGCGTCAGATCATTAAAGATGCCTCACAGCGTCGAGGCATTAATCGTCACCCTTTAAGCAGTGCCACGATTCAACGGCGGGCCCTGCTGGCCATAGTCAACGAAGCGGCTCGTTTGCTTGGTGAGGGGGTTGCCTATCGTGCAAGCGACATCGATGTGGTGTTGATTCACGGGTATGGCTTTCCTCGATGGGAAGGAGGCCCTGTGTTCTGGGCTCGTCAGCAAAACCGTGAGGATTTAGCTCAGGACATCAAAGAACTTGCTTGCCAATGCGGCGAGGGGTTTGTTGTGGCTGATTTGAGTGCATTATTTGAATAAAAAATTAGAAATTTATGACACACGCCTACATTTGCGACGCCATCCGAACCCCCTTTGGCCGTTACGGCGGCGCACTCAGCAGTGTGCGTGCCGACGACTTGGCCGCCTTGCCCATCAAAGCCTTGATGGAACGCAACCCCACCGTGGACTGGTCGCAAGTGACCGATGTGTTGTACGGCTGCGCCAACCAAGCGGGTGAAGACAACCGCAACGTGGCCCGCATGGCCGCGTTGTTGGCAGGCTTGCCTGTGGAGGTGCCCGGCGGCACGATCAACCGTTTGTGCGGTTCCGGCTTAGACGCAGTGGGCACCGCCGCACGCGCCATCAAAGCGGGTGAGGCGGGCTTGATGATTGCCGGTGGCGTCGAGAGCATGAGCCGCGCCCCGTTTGTCATGCCCAAAGCCGAGAGCGCTTTCAGCCGCAACAACGCGGTGTACGACACCACCATTGGCTGGCGTTTTGTCAACAAGCTCATGAAAGCCCAATACGGCGTGGACAGCATGCCCGAGACGGCAGAGAACGTGGCGGTCGATTACAAAATTGAACGCGAAGCCCAAGACCTGATGGCCGTGCGCAGCCAACGCAACGCAATCGCCGCCATTCAAGCGGGCCACTTTGTGCGTGAAATTTGCCCCGTCACCATCCCCCAGAAAAAAGGCGATGCGGTGGTGGTGAGCCAAGACGAACACCCACGCGATACGAGCTTGGAAGCACTGGCCAAACTCAAAGGCGTGGTGCGCCCTGAGGGCAGCGTGACCGCAGGCAACGCCAGCGGCGTGAACGATGGCGCATGTGCTTTGTTGCTGGCCAACGAGGCGAGCGTCCAGCAATACGGCCTCACGCCCAAAGCGCGCGTGGTGGGCATGGCTACCGCAGGTGTGGCCCCGCGTGTGATGGGCATTGGCCCTGCGCCGGCCACTGAAAAAGTGTTGACCCAAACAGGACTGACGCTTGAGCAAATGGATGTGATTGAACTCAACGAAGCCTTTGCCGCACAAGGCTTGGCCGTGTTGCGCATGTTGGGCCTCAAAGACGACGACGCCCGTGTGAACGCATGGGGCGGTGCGATTGCGCTGGGCCATCCGCTGGGTGCGTCGGGCGCACGCTTGGTCACCACGGCACTCAACCGTTTGCACAGCACCGGTGGACGTTACGCGCTGTGCACCATGTGCATTGGTGTGGGGCAGGGCATTGCGCTCATCCTTGAGCGAATTTAGTGATAAAAGTGCTGAATCCACTCTAAACTCTTCTCTAAAAAGGAGAAGGGAGATGTAGTAGGGGCGTGTCCTAGATTTTGTGTCTTGATCAATTATTGAATGTTATCGCGAATGCAATATCAGAGGTTTCGCGATATCCAACTACTGTTTTCTAAATGACCTCTATCGCTGCAAAGCAGCCGTAGCACCTCGTAAGTTCTGCTCCCCAACTCAGAAATTGATGCCCTTTCTGCGGCTTTAAAGCCACTATGAGAAATTTCTTTGATAGTCGGCAGCCATCGACTTGATGAAACTGTCAATTTGACATGCATTGAGGTGCTGTTTCTCTGTCATGAAGATATGTTGAAATTCAAAGATGACTACGTTTCAATTTATTAGATTCGCATTTGTTGGATTTTTTATTTCTAGCTTGCTAAACAGTGGGCACGCTCTCCCTGTCTTCAGTGAGCAAACTGCTGAGAAGTGTGCGGCCTGTCACATCAACATTGGTGAGCTCACACCGAAAGGGCGCAAATTTAAGTTGCTTGCATATGCTGAAGGGGAGAAGGTCAGCATTCCTTTTTCCGCAATCGCAACCGGATCGTTGACAAAAATTAGGGATACCAGCAGCAGTTTGGATTCAACTATTACCATGCCTAAAAATGGTGCATTCATTCCTGAGGGAGCTAGTGCACTCATAACCGGTAAGTTCGCGGATGGCATAGGCGGAAAAGTAAAGTGGACAGCCGATATGGCCAACACATCACCTATCTACGGTACACAAGGCGTACAGACGGGTGCAAAGGTTGGGAAAGACTTTCTCCTTGACGCAAGCGAAGTCCGTGTTGCTAAGCAATCGAGCGTTTGGGACAAAGGACTTATTTACGGTGCCTCGATAAACAACGCACCGGGACAAGAAGATCTCTGGGTTACAACACCAGTCAATTCATTCCCATACAAAAGCAGTCAACTTGTTAACGCATGGGGCTTAGGCCAATTTGGTCCAACAACACTGATTGATGGTGGGCTAACGTCGCAAACGATTGGGCTTAACTTATTTGGGCTCTTCGATGACCGATGGTATTTTGTTTTGGGGAATTATTGGAAGATGTCTAGTAATAAATCCATTCTTGCAGTGGCTGGTCCAACTGAAACAATCAACGCATCAAAGAACCCGTATCTTCGAATAGCCTATACAGAGGCTGATGAGAGACGTACTTGGATGACTGGCCTGTTTGGCATGCAGACCACTTTAGCGCGAGATCCGTTGGTTATGGGTTCTGCCTCTGGTGTTTATAAAGACATCGGAGTTGATGCAGAGTTCCAAAACATCACTGACACGCACACATGGTCTGGACAAGCGGTTCTCATTCGTGAGATAGTGGATTGGGGGCCTCGATCGGTTGGGCGTAGTCATGATGCAGCAACCACTCATCTAACTACGCTAAAAACAAAAGTTAGCTACAGCTACGCAAGAAAATACACTGGATCAGTGTTTGGCTTCAAATCTAAAGGAACCCAAGACAACTTGTATTGGGCATACAACAACGATCCAACTGTTGTGACTGGCGCATGTAATCAAAATCAATCATTGCTTGCCTTTTGTTCACAAAACGGAAAACCAGACACATCTGGCTTTGGCTATGAGCTGATGTACAACCCTGTTCCGCAAGTAACCGTTGCGTTTCAGCAAACCTATTACACAAAATTTTTAGGTGGTTCGACCTTTATTGATAACAGCTCTGGCAATCTGAGAAGTGCTAAAGACAACAACTTGACTTACATCTATTTGTTGTATGCGTATTGATATGAAGTTTGCGTTGAACTGTTGTTAGTAATTTGAAGTGCTCCATCGCTGCTAAAACGGTAGTGATCCAATGACTGCAACCCGCTGCAGAGCAGTCTCTTTGAGTCAATGCCCTCATTGAGTCTTGTGCACACGCTTGATGGAAAAATGTTGGCAGATGGACAATTTGCCTAGTTATCCATTGGCTTAGGTGTGACAGTGGTGCGGAATTTTGGTGCGGAATAGGGGGTAATTGGGGGATGTCGGGGGGGGAGGTTTCTGTTCTCTCAGAGGGATGGCTACCCCTACTTACCCCCTGTTTCCCCCCTTGTAAGGGGTTCGAATCCCTCCGTTTTTGGAAGTCCCGCACCATGCGGGCTCGCGGCAGCGATCACTTTCTCTGAATTTCAAATTTAGCCATTTCAGAGCTGATTAGGGCCCATTTCTCCCCGTATTCTCAGAAGCCATTTCAGGCAGTCCATAGTTTCACTGGGCCCTTTCTCAGCTTGGGTAATGACTAAGGGCGCCGCAGCGCCCTTTATTACGTCTTTTAAGTGGTTGTCTAACTTTCGGGCACTCCAAGCAGCGTTCTTTGTTCACACCAGTCTGCTGGCAGCGGCAAATGGCTGATGAGCTTTTTGGCAGTTAGTAGAGGAGAGTGTTCACCTTTCGATATCCGCTCAATGATGTCTGGTGCCAGCATTGCCATCAACAAAAGCCTAGAGACGTAGTTAACTGTGACCTCCTCATCTTTCGCAATCATGGCTAAGCTGTCTGCATCACCCTCGGTATGCATGAGGAAGACGACAGTGCGGCAACGTTGTCTGCTTAAGGCTGAGAGCAGACATTCAGTAAGGTCGATTGATCAGCGGCTCCCGACCCATTACGGTCTTCACGAATGGTCGAAACCACTATTTGATGCTGAAACCATGAAGCGGAAACTGAACCCAGCTTTACTCTTAAAAATCCTCGACAGTCAGCTCAGATTTCTGTTTGTTCGGATAGTTCAAGGGCATCGTCGACCTCAATACCTAAGTATCTAACTGTCGACTCTAGCTTTGCATGACCAAGGAGCAATTGCACTGCGCGAAGATTTTTGGTCCGACGATAAATCAACGTAGCCTTTGTCCTACGCATCGAGTGTGTTCCATATTCGGAACGATCAAGACCAAGCTGATCGACCCAGTGCCCAAGAATTCGAGCGTATTGTCGAGTCCCCAGATGGGGGGACGTATGTAATCTGCTAGGGAACAGAAAATCATCAAATTTGAGTGTGGCTTTTTTGATCCAGGCTTGCAGTGCTTCTCGAGTGACAGCCGTTATCTCAAACTGGACTGGGCGCTTGGTTTTTTGCTGCATCACGATGGCTCTACTGGCAATATGGTCACCAAGGGACACGTCACGAACCTTGAGTGCAACAAGGTCGCATCCTCGGAGCTTACTGTCGATTCCGAGGTTGAAAAGTGCCAACTCCCGAACTCGACCTTCCATCTGAAGGCGAACACGCAGAGCCCAGATGTCTTTCACCTTAAAAGGAGCTTTTTGTCCAACTATCTTGCCTTTGTTCCATGGCTCGTGATGAACGGCAGCGTCTGAACTGTTCATGATGGTCTCCCATCTAGTTGTGGGACACAAAGCATGCACTTTAAGGATAACTCGGATATTGAGCTGTATCAAGTGAATAACGAGCTAGTCGCCAACACATAGATTGATCAATCTATTGGAATTGATTGTCATATTGGTTGTGTAGTATTCGAGTACATATCAAGGAGTAGCTATGCGTGCGATCAAAAAAGTTCGAAGACTCATCGAGAGCGAGCCAACGTCGCCTGCTGCTGTTGAGTTGTCAAAGCTAATCGTCTCATTGGAGTCTGGTGAGGCTTTCTCCTTCAAGCAAATGTACGAGTTGCCACTCAACGACTTTGACCTGGCTGTCGAGTTGATTAAAGAGTGGAGACTTGATCGTTTCTACGAGGGAAAAATCAAAGCCTTGAACGCAGCAATTCAAGTTCAAAAAAATGATTGAGCTTTATTGAGTTGCATATGACCACTGATCCAAAAAATATCACTGTGCTGTTTTTGTGTGTGCACAACTCAGCTCGTAGTCTTATGGCTGAGGCCGCACTCAATTATTTAGGTGGTGGGCGTTTTAAGGCTTATTCCGCAGGCAGCGATCCTGATGATCATCCGCACCCGTTTGCTTTGAAGGCTTTAGCTTTAGCAGGAATACCTGCAGATGAGATTCAATGTAAGAGTTGGAGTGAGTTCGCAAAATCAGATGCCCCACATATGGATTTAGTAGTCACTGTTTGCGATAACGTCAATGATCAAGTTTGCCCGCACTGGCCAGGTCATCCAGCTACGGCGCACTGGAGTTATCCTGATCCTAGTTTGACTGGGGGGACTGATGAGGATGTCCTGCATGCATTTGTTCAAACGTTGCACCAAATTCATCAACAACTTGCCAATTTCATAGCGTTGCCTGAGTCCTTATTAAACAAGCTGACGCTAGATCAATCTGCAAGAGACGCTGAGTGGTGAGCCTTTTCAGTGATTCTCTCATCAGACAATTTTGCAGTGAATCAAAGCATCTTCATTGACTAAGTAGATGGCGCACATTCGGTGGTAGCCATCAGCGATTACAACTTTTCCCAAAGACGAATCACGAACTAGCAGTAAGGGTGACAGGGCTGTCCCCTTTGAAATTTTCTTGCTGTCCTTCTCGACATGAGAGTTGCTTACGCCAAGCAATGAGAGTGAAGATGCTCTAAAAATGTCCTTGGCTTTGAATTCAACAATTTCTGCTTTGCGAAGAGTTTTGACAATTTTGCTTGCTTTTTTGTCATCGTAAATGAGGCGCAAGTACGACTCGGCAGCAGGGTAGTCATGCTCCTCGACATCTTCGAGCCAGAGAATGGTTTTTGGACGTGCTGTCATATGTGATTCCTTGATTTACTGTTCTTTGGAGTCTGATTTCAGTAGTTTCAAACGTAAAGCTTGGAACGCATGAGATACCTCAGTGCGCAATTTTTCAAACTCAACTTCAATGAACTGTTTCAGATCTTCAGACATTTTTAACAACTCATTTTTGATGTTGCGGAATGTGCTTATCTGGGCGCCCACCGCTACCTCTACATTCATCTAGAGAGTTGTATGGTGTGAAGTCATTAGTTTTTCTGTAGCCTATGTCAGACTTCGCATAACAGACGTTGCTGCGTGACTTTTTAACTACTGGATCATTCAAAGGCATTTGAGATGCTCCGTCTGAATTCGTTCGATTCGTTGAATTTGCCGTGCCATTTCCCATTACAGAAAGTGATGAAGCAACGCAAACAGAAATCGCTAACAGCTTAAGGTCAGTTAAATGCATCGCCATACGATAGTGGAAAACGATGTTCAAACCATGACAAGTATCAACTTCTGTGAAATTTCTACAAAATTTTTACGTGTGAGCCGCGACTAGGCACTGCACTTTCATAACTCTATACGAGGTGGAATAACGCCAGAGAGCCTGATTCAACAAGATCTATCGCTGGAAGGCCGAGTCCAGTTGAGATCTCGAAAGCTTCGGTGCATTAGTAATCAGTTGAACCATCTGAGCAGATCTGTACTTATGCTTGTTTCAGAAGAATTTGGATCTCTCCAGAGCTTATGTAGTGTTCTAGCTTTTCAAAAGCGATGAATAAAGGCTCTGCGTTTGAACGGTAAATGCGTAAAAAACCGTTTATTTGAGGTCCAAGTGCATCGTAAATTCCTGCCGGTAAGGGCGCAAACCCAGCGTCAGTTCCATCGCTGTGAAGCTTTCTAACCAAGACACCCTTAAGGACTTGAATCTTCATTTTGATCTTCTTAAGGTGAGACGGGAGCTTGCAATTTATGAAGATTTGTGAATTCAAAAAACTTATGGGCTGCCAGCGTTGACTTGGATTTGAGAGACTCAATTTTTTCAATGATGTCGCAAATCGGTTCATATCCAATTGCGTTAGGTAGACTTTCTTTTAGATGAGAGCTGGTTAAGGTTGGAAGCGACTTCAGTGACGCCAGATATTTCGTCTGTATGTTCAGACTGGCAATGATTGCTTGGTTGAAACGTTGAAAAAGCTTCCATCCGTACGAGATTGAAGGCACTGATGTTGGAAGAAGATACACATCATCAACGTTGCTAGTTTTTTTCAGGTGTTCCAGTAGCTTGTAAGCCTTGCCAATTGACTTGGACGTAGGTTCTATGGACATGATTTGAATGTGGCAAGCCTCAAGCAAGAAGAGGCTGCTTGCCGTTGCTTTATCAGGAAAATTCAAAATCAAGAAGTCAAAATTCTGCTCAAGCGTATCGAACGACTCAATTAAATTAGTTAGTTCAAGTTGTGTGGCTTTTAAAAGAGATTTCTTGCAGAAATTGGTTGAAATGACGTCGATGCCTAAGGGCGACTTAAAGATCAGCTCACGTAAGTGACGTTTGCCGTCCAAAAAGTCGCGAAGCGAAAGACCCGACTGCGAGCAGGTAGGTGATGAATGATCTTTCTTAGCTGCAGAAAGATCGATGTACAGCACGTTGTGATCTAAGTTGGCAAGCCCAATCGCGCTCATCAACGCAAGATTGTGTTCTTCATCAACATGAGATGGCGTCGTGAAGCCAATAGCCACAGTAGGAACCGTTTTCATACTAAATCCATTTCTTTTTCCGCTGATCTAATGAAGATCAGGCATAGCTGTCACTCATCAACGTGTTGAACCACGTATTCATCTGGCGATAGTTTGAATTTGTGATGGCGCTAGCTTCTGTAGCGGTTGATCCTGCTGTGACGCCTCCATTTGTAGCTGGAAGCATTTTTCTAAGTGATGGATCGTATTGATATACAGCTGTTAACCAAGATGCGGTGGACGCAGTAATAGGTGAAAAACAAGCAGAGTTCGCAACTGGTGATGAGTCGACCTGTTGACCTCCTAATAGGCGAACAATAGCGTCAGCACAAATTTTTGCTTCTTGATTGGCTACATGCCCTGCTTTAGGTAAGCCACAGCTGGCTGCATCGCCAATGATGTGAATATTCGGTTTACTCGTTGATTCGTAGCTCAAGACATCAACCACACACCATTTGCCATCTGCGCTGTTGTTTAGGTTGGCATTAGCTAACCATCCTCCAGATGCACTACCTCTTGCACGATGTGGTGGGATTGGGCTTACTAAACTTGAAGCCATACTCTGTGGCGCACTCAGTTGGTCAATGTAAGAGACAGATTTAGTATCTGGATTAATGCTGATTGCTGTAACGCCAGGTCTATAGTCAATGATGCCGGTATGAATCGTGTTGAATGCGTAACTGAAATTCACAGCTTCAGCCTGAATAGACAGGTTTTCATCTAAAACAACAACTTTCGATGCGGCGCCTTTGTAGGTTTTCAAATAATCAGCAACTAGACATGCTCGTTCGTAAGGTCCGGGAGGGCAACGATAAGGCGCTTTGGGAATCGTCATAACGAATGTCCCATTCATTGGCATTGCAGCGAGCTGAGTTTTTAGTAAGTCTGTTTGTGAGCCAGCTTGCCAAGCGTGTGGTGTTTTGGTGTCGTAGTCTGATTGAATCAAACCGTATGCATCCATGAATTCAACGCCAGGCGCCAAAACTAACCTGTCATAGCTCAGCACAGAGTTATCCGATAAGGTAACTTGTTTGCTCGTACTGTCAATTGAAGTGACTGAAGCTTGTTTTAAATTTATTCCGTATTTGGACGTTAAGTCGCTGTAACCATAGCCAAGGCTTGCAACGGTTCGTGTTCCGTTTAAAACCAGATTGCTCATGATGTTGGATGTGTAGCTTGCGTTGGGTTCGACCAAGGTGACGTCCAATCCACTACCTCCCCACAGTCGGAGGTATTTCGCGACAGTCGCTCCAGCCATTCCTCCGCCAACTACAACCACTTTTGCTGTGAGCCCCGTTTGGGCTAGAGAGTAGGTTGTGTTGCTATTGGTTCGATATTTATTTTCCCCGTCGTAGTTGTCATGCCCGTCGCTGTCGGACCTGCTGAGCATGGGAACCATGCCAGTGCCAATAGCAGCTGATGCCATCAAAAGAAGATTGCGACGCGATGTGAAAGATGCTTTCGTAGTCATGTGACGCTCCTTGTTTATTGATTCAGATAAGAGATGATGAGATTGACTTGGCTCGGTGTGAAGCCTTGGGCATGGGCTGCCATGATGCTGCTGCTTGCAGGGCGCGATAGGAACTCTCGCAAATCACCTGCATCTCTGGATATGTTGCTAAATCCACCTTTGCCGCCTGTGCCGTGGCATTGAAAACAGTTAGACGCTAATAGACGACCTGTGGTGTTAGCAGGCTGGGTGATGGCCACAGGCGGTGTATTAAATAGATTGTTGAGAGCTGCAACTGATGACGAATTTGAGCTGTTTTGGATAAATCCTCTGTAGGGCCTACTGGTGGTTAATCCCTTTTCTGCATCTAACTTGTCTGCTGCAGATGTCATGCTGTAGGTTCCATCTGTTTCCATTTGAACCCGCACTTTGTCTAAGCCTCTTAGAGTCTTTTTTGCAGAGTCGTGTCCACCTGCGCTCAGTGAGGTTTCAATCGAGTTCTTTACGGTTTCGGCAAATTGGCGAGTTTCGTTGGAGCGTTGAAGTCCTGAAGCCGCGATTAATTGACTGACATTTACGGGGCTTGCTTGGGCCACTACTGCGGACGCGAGTGCTCGCACAACTCTTTCATGTGTTTGCTGGGCTGTTTCGCTTGGAATCGAATTTGCGGAAGCTAATAGTTGAACGGACCTTTGGAGGGTGACAGCAGTTGAATAAATCGCTGGATTGCTAGCAATCGCTGCAACAGGGTCACTTGTGAGTTGAGCCACAGTGAGTCCTAAGCCAGAGGCGATCATTGTTTTTGCTGTGTCAACATCTGCGGCGAGTCCTTGTGCGATGGCTGCATCAATAAGGGATGTCAGGGGTGAAACCACTTGTCCAGTTATGGCTTTATCTACTCTTGCGCTCAGTTGTCCAGTGAAGGCATTTCCTGTATCAGTATCAATGCCGCCTGTTACAACAATTGGTAATCCTGTGACGCTGGTGCTAACAGCGCTGTAGTCCAATGTGTACTTGCCTGTGGCATCGGTGGTCGCACTTGGTTCTCCTGCGTCTAGCACGCCATTCTTGTTGATATCTAGGAAAACGGTTGCTCCTTGAACATAACCGTCAACAGCCAAACCACTCAAGACAGATGAGCTTCCGAATAGTCCACCACCACCACCGCCGCCTCCACAAGCGGTGAGGACTATTGCGCTTACAGAGAGAATGGCAGTCTTGTGAAGACTTTTGAGATTTTTTCCATTTGACATGATGACCACCTTTTGGGGTTAAAGCTTCTTAGTTATGTAACTCGAGTGATACAGCCTGCCATTGACCGTTCAAATGAGTCGCTTTCATTTCCACACTTTGGTTTGAATAATTTGCAAAAGTAAAACCGCTTGTGGTCGTTGATCCGCTGTAACTGAACGTAATGTTTTTAAGGACAAAAGTTCCGCTGCTCGCGCTGCTTGGAATGAGGTTAGTTATGGTCCCAACGAATTCAAAATCCTCCGTATCTAATTGACTGACTGTTTTAGATGTGATTGAAGTCGCAACAACGATTCCATTAATCACTGTTCCATGTACTTCAACAGTTGTTCCAGTTGTTGGTGCATTGAAGTTGCTGATGCCACTTGCATCCACCGGGATCCCGTTAACGTAAAAGCTAGTTGCAGAAATTCGATTTGTGATTGGTCCGTGAATTTCTGACTCGTCGTGATCTGAAACATTGAAATCGCTTAAAGCAGATGTGACTACTTGAATATTTGTGGCTGACCACGAACCTCCGCTGGAAACGGTGTTTAGTTGAACTCTGACTTGCGTACCTGAACTCCAAGTTCCTGTTGACGGTGTGGAAGAGCTAAACGTAATAGAGGTGCTGCCGACGCGAAAGCTTGTGTTCGCTATGTAGGAGCTAACAACACCACTTGTCTTGTAGAAGCTAGGTTGTGTGTTTGACGCTGCTACATGTGTTGCTTGCAAATGACCTGTTGTGATATCTACAAACCCGTATATTTCTGCATACGTTGCACCATTTAGGTCGGTAATACTTGTCGCAGATCCACTAAAGATAGTTGTCGTGAGTACATCGACAGTGTTGCCTAGTACTGTGAATGTGGATGAACCAGTATTGATGTTTGCAATGGGGCCAATCCACTCACTACCCAAGCTAATCTTTGTTGCTACTGCTGTTGGCAATCCATTTACGGTAGTCGCTGGCGTTACGGCAGAGCCTTGAATTGACACCACCATTCCTAGACTTAAGGATGAGTTCAATGTTGCACCATCGTCTCTGGAAATGAGTTGTGCTGAGTCGTTGTTGTAGCGAATGCCGTTCACAATGATGGAGCCAAGCCCCATGATCACGCCACTTGTGAAAGAGCCAGTTCCGCCACTGGAAAGACCAGCGATTGAACTTGCACCTCCGCCGCCGCACCCACTTAATTCCGCAAGTGAGGCTGTGATTCCAAGTAGCACTGAGCGACGAGAGAACTTTTGTGATGAATTTTTATCGTGCATGATTTACCTCACTTCATTCGTTTGGTGCTACTGGATTAGTTACAGGCATTTCTTTGGCTAGTGAATACAGGCCAATGCGCAGTTGTTGGTCTTGAGGACGATTGGCTGCAGCATCTGCATCCATTAATTGCTGCAATTTCGGACCCAGCGTTGTCATTAGCGACCGCCATTGCTCGTTAATCAGTTGCTTGGCCTGAACGATCGACTCGCTTGAAAGTTCATCTGCAAGTAAGGCTTGTTCAAAGTGTTGATGTCCATCACTTAAGACATTTGTGACGGCAGCTTCTAGATGCTCACCAACGTTGGTGCCAAGGAATCCAACCATTTGTGCCCAATCATTCGTGGGAACAAAAATTTCCTCAACAAGCTCCACCATGTCATTGCTTTTGTGGTGCTTTACTAAATTCAACCGAATCATTTCAGCCAGCACGGATTTAGGGTGAACATCTTTTGTCACGCTGTTTGCAAGAGTCTCAAAACTTGCTTTTTCGCCCTGACGTGGAATCGCAATTGGTTTTCCTGCCTTGTTGACGTATTCAGTTTGGGATGTCCAGTAAGTCAACACATCGCTAGCAACCGATCGAGTCGGTGGAAGTTCTGGTGTCGGATCATCTTGGATTCGACGAACTTCTCTCCTAGTCAAACCTGTCATGGTGCTAATGCGACTTGTAAGTCGATCTGGATTGGGTGCGCCGTCACAAGCTTGTGTTGCAGCGTTGACGTATGACTGCCTAACCAATTCCTCTACAGCTTGAATTGGGATGCCCTTTGCTAAGCAGAGCTTTGCAAAGGGTTGAAGCAGATGGCCAAGCGCTGCCAATAGAGCTTGTTGCTCTGTTTGCAATGCGTCTGGGGGAGTTTGCATATCGTGGTCAATTAATTTAAGTCTTGACCACATCATAAATGTGCAAAAAGCACATTTATAGAGAAATCAAACAAATCAACAGACTATTTGTGAATTATTTGGTCAATTGATATATGAATTGAGGTATATGAAACGTGTCGGCGGCCAATAGATCTAAATTAATCTCAACCAGCGCTACAACGCTGACGTCGAAATCTCTAATGTGACCGGCCTCAATCGTGTGAATCTAGCTCGGGAGATAAGACTAAGGATGCGCCCCTAAAGGGGCCAGACAAATGCCCGCAAGTTAGCTAGTGGCGCTTGGCCAGCAGACCTGAGTCGACAACTGCTTCCGCTGCCGTCCAGAACTTCGCCTTTAGTAGTCGTCTAAAGGCTGTGAGTAATCGCTTGGTTGAGATGCACACAAGCACTTCGATAAGTGTCAATACGCTGCCTTTATGTATTGTCTGAGCTAGTAATACAACATCCACCTAGGTGTATGTAACTTCGCATGTTGTCCGTTAAACCGACAACTTACAAGTCCTAGATTTTGTGTCTAGTTCGATTCTTGAATCGTAGGGGGCATGCAGTATCAGAGGCTTTCTGATATCTAGCTACAGACTCCTTAACGACCGTTATCTCGGAGGCAGTATAGTGTTAGCTCAGTGCCTAGTTGGCCGCCTTAGTGGTAGCAAATTAGGTAAAGAGTTTTTTAGAGTGAAAATTTGCTGAAACCTAGGATTCATGCGGCTTGCAGCCCGATTTGGTCTTTGAGATTTGGAGTCCCGTCCACTCCGCCAAATAAAAAGCCTAAGTGGTTCGCTACTTAGGCTTTTTTCTTTGTCGTTTCATATCTTCACGACCAAAGATGTCTTGGCATCGCTGGCGCCCGTTGGGCGTGCAGTGCATTGATGAGCAAGCACCCGACAGCTAAAAATCGCAGGGCAATCAAGCCTGTCATCCATTGCAATGGGTTTTCGCTCAGGTACACATAGGCATTGAAATAGTCCATCACCAAGGCGGTGAGGGCGATGCCCACGTAGAGCACAGAGACTTTTTCAAAGTACCAGTTTTTCAAATAACTCAAAAGATAAAGCGCAGCAATCGTGATGACAAAGCAAGCGCGAAAAACAAGGTAGTGCTCAAAGGCCTCAACGTCAAGTTTGCCCAGCTCAAAGTTGCCAACCGCCAAATGAGAGAAAAATAAAAGTTTGATGACTTGAGAGGTCACCACGGCTAGCAAAAAAATATTTCTGTATTTGAACCAGGTATCTGTTTCAGAAACCGCAGGCGCGTCCTCCGCCATGAGGGCCTTGAGCTCTTCATGGGTCAGTAGCGGTTCGTCTGCGTTGCGCATCTGGTTCTTTCTACTTGCTGTTTAGTACAAGTTACAGAATTTTAAATTTCGTCAGTACTTATATGTGTGACAAGACCTTGAAGCTCTGTTGTGATCAGGGTTTTTTGTATGCAAACTTTCAGCTTGACGAGCCTCCCTGTCAACGTCTTATCAACCTAATCAGGTTTTGAGCTGTTAGGCCTGCTTTGGTTTTTCGCCGACCAAACCCGAGGCCAATGCCGTGCCTAAAACAATCACCACCGCGCAGCCCATCATCCAGTGAGTGACCACTTCGTCTAAAAAGATCGTGCCAAAAAGGTTGGCGAAAACAGGGATCAAGTAAGTCACCGTCATGGCCCGGGCGGGGCCGGTGCGTGTCATCAAGCGGAAATACAGCACATAGGCGAGGGCGGTGCACAGCAAGCCGGCAATGCCTAAAGCGGCCCAGGCGTGCAGGTTTGGACTTTCGCTGGGCCACATGAGCCAAGCCGGAATCGCAAGCCCAAGGCTAGCGCCCCACAAACTGCCTGTGGTGGTAACGAGCGAGGGCACGCCTTGCAAGTACCGTTGGGTGAAGCTGCCGGCAATGCCATAGCAGAACGTCGCGCCGAGGCACGCCACCACGGCCATGCCCGAGCCACCCTCTTTGAACGAAATACCACCAGGCACACCGCTGGCCAGCAAGACCACGCCTGTGAACCCCAGTGCCAAACCCCACGCCCGTGAGCGGTTGAGTTTGTGGCCCAGCCATGCCCACGCAATGAGCGCCCCAAACAATGGCGTGGTGGCGTTCAAGATGGACGTCAGGCCGGTGTTGATGTGCATCAGTGCATAGGCATAGCAAGCAAAAGGAATCCCCGCATTGAGCAAGCCCGACGAGAACGTTGGCCGCCAGTGCCGCTGCAACACCGCCACTTCTCTGCGCCAAATCAAAACAGGCGTGAGGATGAGGGCCGCCAACGTGATGCGCACCCACGCCGTGGGAAACGGGCCAAACGCGTGCGCACCTTCGCGCATGAACAAAAACGACGAACCCCACAACAAGGCCAACAGCACAAACTCAGGCACCCATTCGCGCCAATGCAAGTGCGGCTCGTTCATGCGTGTGTGGCTTCGTGGGCCAGCAGGTGTTTTTTGCGGTCTAGCCCGCCCGCAAAGCCCGTGAGTGAACCATTGGCACCCACCACGCGGTGGCACGGCACGATGATGCTGTGTGGGTTTTGACCAATCGCCGCGCCGACGGCACGCACGGCTTTGGGGTTGCCAATGTCGTGGGCAATGTCGCCATACGTGCTGGTCTTGCCATAAGGAATACGCTGCAAGGCTTGCCACACGGCGCGCTGAAACGGTGTGCCCCACGCTGGGTAGATCGGCAACTCAAAGCTTTGCCGTTCACCCAAGAAATAGGCGTTCAGCTGTTGTGCCGCATCGCGCAGTACGGGGTGTGCGTCGTCAGTGGTCCACTGGCTGTGGTCAGGCATGTGTTCTTGCCGATGCACAAACCACACGCCTGCCAAGCCTTGCTCAGAGGCGGCCAGCAGCACCTCACCGAGGGGGGAGGTGATACGGCTTTGTACGAGGGGGGCTTTGGGCTGAGCAGACATGTTGAACAGACGCTTTACACGGGGGAGTGGGCGGGTCTTTGTCCATCATAGTGGGGCGGCGAAAGCAGCGCTTGGCTCTCTACAATCTGATCACTATGCAAGTGAATGCCTCCATCTTCAAAGCCTACGACATCCGCGGTGTCGTTCCCTCCACCCTCAACGTTGAAGTCGCCGAAGCCCTTGGCAAAGCCTTTGGTACGCATGCGTTGGTCAATGGTGAAAGCACCGTGGCCGTGGGGCGCGATGGCCGTTTGAGCGGACCGTCTTTGGTGGAGGCCTTGATGCGCGGCTTGGTCGCTGCCGGTGTGCACGTGATTGACGTGGGCGCTGTCACCACCCCCATGCTGTACTTCGCGGCCAGCACGCTGTGCAAGAGCGGCATTCAAGTCACGGGCAGCCACAACCCCAAGGATTACAACGGTTTCAAAATGGTCTTGGGTGGCCGCGCCATTTATGGTGACGAGATTCAAGGCTTGCGCGAGATCATGCAGGCCGAAAGCTGGACGCTCAAAGCGGGTGGCAGCGTTAAGCAAGTGGACGTGACTGCCGACTACGTGGCCCGCATTGTGGGCGATGTGCGCTTGAGCCGCCCCATGAAAGTGGTGGTTGATTGCGGCAACGGCATTGCAGGCGCAACAGCACCCGCCATCTTCCGCGCCTTGGGTTGCGAAGTGACTGAGCTCTTCAGCGAAGTGGACGGCAACTTCCCCAACCACCACCCAGACCCCAGCAAGCCTGAGAACTTGAAGGACGTGATTCACGCCTTGAAGACGACCGATGCCGAACTGGGCTTGGCGTTTGATGGCGACGGCGACCGTTTGGGCATCGTCACCAAAGAAGGCGAAACGATTTACCCCGACCGCCAAATGACCTTGTTTGCACAAGACGTGCTCTCACGCGTGCCCGGCGGCGCGATTGTGTTTGACGTCAAGTGCTCGCAGCGCTTGGCCCCGGCCATTCGCGCAGCCGGTGGCGAGGCCTTGATGTTCAAAACGGGTCACTCGCTCATCAAAGCCAAGATGAAAGAAGTCAACTCGCCCTTGGGCGGCGAGATGAGCGGCCACATCTTTTTCAAAGAGCGTTGGTTTGGTTTTGACGACGGCACTTACGCCGGTTGCCGCTTGCTCGAAATCGTGAGCCGCAGTCCCGACGCCAACGTGGTGCTCAATGCCTTGCCGACCAGCTTCTCAACGCCCGAACTCAACGTGGGTTGCGCCGAGGGCGAACCACACCGCCTGAGCGCTGAGTTGCAACGTATCGCCCAAGCCGATCCCTTGCCATCGCCCGATCACAAGCCAGAGGCGTGTGTGATTGACGGCCTGCGCATCGATTGGGAAGACGGCTTTGGTTTGATTCGCGCCTCCAACACCACGCCGGTGTTGGTGTTGCGTTTTGAAGGCCAAACGCAAGCCGCATTGGAGCGCATTGAGCACGACATGCTGGCGCTCTTGCGCCGCATCAAGCCCGACGCGAAGTTTCAAGAGGCCGCGCATTGAGTGTGGTTGACCAAACCGCACCTCTGAAGGTGCTCATCGTCAAGCTCTCATCGCTGGGCGATGTGGTGCACGCCATGCCGGCGGTGATGGACATTCAAGCTGCGTTTCCTCATGCCCAAATTGATTGGGTGGTGGAGCGGGGCTTTGCGCCCTTGGCCGCCCGCTGTGCTGCGGTGCATCGTGTGATTCCTTGCGACATTCGCCGTTGGCGCAAAGCCTTTTTCAAAGCCGAGACCTGCGCACAAACGCGTGCCGAGTGGCAAGCGTTCAAAGCCGATTTGCAGCTAGAGGCGTACGACGTCATTCTTGATTTGCAAGGCCTCACCAAGTCAGCCCTGGTGGCCTGGCTGGCGCGCAAAGCCAAAGGTGGCAAACGCTACGCCTTGGCCAACCGTACCGATGGTTCGGGTTACGAGCGCCCCACGCGTTGGGTGGCTGATGTGGCTGTGCCCATCACGCCGCACATCCACGCGGTGGCGCGTGGCCGTGTGTTGTGTGCCCAAGCGTTGGGCTACGACGTGCCGCCTCAGCTGAACTACGGGCTGGGTCAAGCCGCCACGCAACGCAAGCCTGTGGTGGCCTTGGTGCACGGTACCTCGCGTGCGGACAAAGAATGGCCGTTGTCGCATTGGTTTGAGCTCGGCAAACGTTTGAAACAGCAAGGCTTCGATGTGGCCTTGCCGCACGGCAGCGAAGCCGAGCGCTTGCGTAGCGTCGCAATGGCCGACATGTTGCCCGGTGCCGTGGTGTGGCCCCGTTTGTCACTGGACCAACTCACCACCGAAATGGCGCAATGCGCGGGCGTGATTGGCGTGGACAGCGGCTTGAGCCACATCGCAGTGGCGCTTGATTTGCCACATGTGCAGATTTACAACTTCGACACCGCATGGCGCACGGGCCCTGAAGGTTTGACACGCCAACGCAGCGTGGTCGATTGCCCCACGCCCAGCGTGGATGCCGTGTGGGATGCGTGGCAAACCTGTTTGCACGCGCAAGGCGCTCACTCATGAGTGGTGTGACACGCGCTGCATTGGGTGTGTACAGCTTGGCCATGCGGGCGTTGCAGCCTTTGCTGCGCCGCAAACTGCAACGCCGTGGTCGTGAAGAGTTGGGCTACTTGCACGCCGTTGAAGAGCGCTTTGGCCATTACACGCAGCCAGCGAATGAAGGTGGCTATGTGTGGGTGCATGCGGTGTCTTTGGGCGAAACACGCGCGGCGGCTGTGTTGCTGCAAGCCTTGCGTGCTGCGCAACCTGGCATTCGTATCTTGCTCACCCACGGCACAGCCACAGGGCGTGCGCAAGGCGTGAGCCTGCTGCAAGAGGGCGATGTGCAAGTGTGGCAACCGTGGGACACGCCTGCTGCGGTGCAGCGCTTTTTGGCGCACTTCAAACCGTGTGTCGGCATCCTCTTAGAAACCGAGTTGTGGCCCAACTGGGTGGCGCAATGCAACCAAGCCCATGTGCCGCTGGTGTTGGTCAACGCGCGCATGAGCGAGAAAAGCATGCGCCAAGCGCAGCGTTTGTCTTGGCTGTCACGCCCCGCGTACCAAGGCTTGGCAGCGGTGCTGGCGCAAACACAGGCGGATGCCGATCGCTTGCAGACCTTGGGTGCCAAGGTCGATGCCGTGTTGGGTAATTTGAAATTTGATGCCAAGCCCGATGCCACGCAACTCGCGTTGGCGAAGTCTTGGAAGCAAGGCCTGAGCAAACCTGTGGTGCTCTTCACCAGTTCACGCGAAGGCGAAGAGGCCATGTGGCTTGATGCGCTGCAAGCGTTGAAAGACGCGCCGCGTGATCAGCAAGACCACATCCATGCCGTGCATTGGTTGGTCGTGCCACGACACCCGCAACGCTTTGATGAAGTGGCCGCCTTGATGGCGGCGCGTGGCTGGGCCGTGTCTCGTCGCAGCCAATGGACGGATGGACAAGATGCCGCCCTACAAAACGATGCCAACACCATTTGGCTTGGCGATTCGTTGGGCGAAATGGCTTTGTATTACGGCCTGTCAGATGCTGCGTTGCTGGGCGGCAGCTTCGCGCCCTTAGGCGGTCAAAACCTGATTGAAGCCACCGCGTGTGGTTGCCCCGTCATCATGGGGCTGCACACGTTTAACTTTGCCGAAGCAGCGCAATTGGCCGAAGAGGCGGGTGCGGCTTTACGTGTCGACGACATGGCGCAAGCCGTGACGACGGCGTTGCAAATGGTGAGGTTTGGCCCTGATGAGAATGCACACGTGCAAGCATGCATGACGTTTTCACAAGCCCATCGCGGGGCTGCGCAGCGCACAGCGCAAGCGCTGCTGCCGTACTTGAAAACGAATTAAGGTGCGAGCAGGTTGTTGATCGGCTGCAAGTCCGCAGGCGTCAACGTACCAGCGGCTTGGCGCAATTTCAGGTTGGTCACCAACACGTCGTAACGGGCCTTGGCCAAGTCACGCTTGGTTTGGTAAAGCTGGCTTTGTGAGTTCAATACATCGATGTTGATGTTCACGCCCACCGAGTAACCCAGCTTGTTGGCATCCAACGCGCTTTGGCTTGAGGCTTCGGCGGCTTCGTAGGCTTTGACCTGACTCAGACCAGCGACCAAACCAAAGTAGGCGGTGCGAGTCGCTTGCGCGGTGGCGCGGCGTGCGTTTTCGTAGTCGGAGCGGGCTTTGTCTTCCAAGGCCACCGCTTCTTTGACTTTGTACATGGTGCTGAAGCCAGCGAAGATGGGCATATTCAATACGATGGCCGCAGAAGGTGCCAAAACGTGTGTGCTTGTGCCAGATACAGAGTTGCCGCCATCGTTTCGTACGCCTGCATAAGACACTTGCGCATCAATCGTCGGTTTGTGTCCTGCGGTCGCTTTGTTCACCTCTTGCGAGGCAATGTCTAAACCTAGTTGAGCCTGACGCACTGCTGGGCTGTTTGTTGCGGAGATGCTGACCCAAGCATTGACATCCTCTTTTGGAGTTTCGACCAGTTGTGTGTTGTTTGCGAGGCGTTTAGGTTTCGCATTGCTCAAACCCACAGCCAAGTCGAGCGCGAGACGTTTGATGCGCAAATCGTTTTCACCGGCAATTTCTTGGGCGCTTGCCAAATCAAAACGGGCTTGTGCATCACGCACGCCGGTGATGGTGGCTGTGCCGACTTCAAAGTTGCGCTTGGCAGAGGCCAGCTGTTCGCCCACGGCTTGCTTTTGTGTTTGCACCAACGTCAAGCTATCTTCGCTGGTCAGCACATCAAAATAGGCCTGCGACACGCGTACCAATAAATCTTGTTCAGCGGCTTCGTATTGAGCTGCTGCTTGTTGCAGTAAATAACCGCCTTGTCGGTAGGCCGCCCAAGCGGCGGGTCGATAGATAGGTTGGCTCAGCGTGACTGCTGCGGATCCTGTGCCGTATAGGCGAGGGTTCACAAATGGATTGGGTTGCTGTGCAGGGTTGTCGTATCGCACATCCGAGTAGGTGCGTGCCGCACTCGCCGACAACGCAATGTTCGGCAAGATGCCGCCCAAGGTTTGATTCGCCTTGGCCAAGTTCGCTTCAAACTGTGCCTTGGCTGAGATAAAACCTGCGTCATACCCACGCGCGGCTTCGTACATTTCCACCAAGCTTTGGGCTTGCGCGCCAGAGGCAAAAGCCAGAGCCACCGCGGTGGCTAGAGGAAGGGTGCGAAACACAGTGCGAGAGAGCGACATTCAGTTCTTTCTTCAAAAATCAATACGTGGGCACAGCGGCGTCTACTTGTGACGACCAAGCATGGATGCCGCCTGCAACGTTGGCCACATGACTGAAACCCTGTTGCATCAAAAACGCAGCCACTTGCATGCTGCGACCACCGTGGTGGCACAACACAGCCACAGGTTGATCAGGATTCAACTCCGACAAACGCGGCGGGATGAGGTGCATGGGAATCTGCACCAACTCAAACCCGTGTGCGGTGACGCAGGCCGTTTGCACTTCCCACGCTTCTCGCACATCCAGCACCACGGCGGTGCCGTTGGGTGCTTGCGAGGCGATCCAGTCTTGTAACTGTGCGGGTTGGACTTGGTCAATCATGCCGCGCTTTTAGAACTTGAAGCGGGTGGGTTCTGTAAAGCCTTGTAAACGTGGGGCTGTGTGGTCCCATAAGGCTTTGCTGTCCCACGCGGCATCGGCCGTGCGTGTGTAGAGGGTGGCGACCATGACGTGGTCTTGGCCCACGATGGCCAACAGGTGGCCACCAACTTTGAGTTGTTGCAACAAGGCTTGTGGCACTTCGGTCACTGAGCCACCGAGGACGATGGCGTCAAAGGGCGCGTCGCCTGAAGCGCCGGTGCTGCCGTCCGCCACGCGCACATCTGCATTGGTGATGCCAGCGCGTTGCAGGTTGTTGCGGGCATTGCTGGCCAATTCGGGGTTGATTTCCAAGCTCACCACGCGTTGGGCGCGGCCTGCCAACAAGGCGGTCATGTAGCCGCTGCCAGTGCCGATTTCCAAAACTTTTTCAGTGCCTGTGAGGTGCAAGTCATGCATCAAACGTGCGGCCACGCGGGGAGGTGCCATGCTTTCGCCGTGGCCCAAAGGAATGTCGGTGTCGGTGTAAGCCATGGCTTGATACGCCTGTGGCACAAACAATTCGCGTGGCACGTTGGACAACACGGTCAGCACTTGAGGGTCGAGCACCTGCCAAGGGCGGATTTGTTGTTCGACCATGTTGAAGCGGGCTTGTTGGGTATTCATCTCAAAACTCCAAAATCGTTCAGTTAAAGCTGGGCAAAATTTTAACGGGCAGGGCTGTCAGAGCCTGACGCCCATTTGCGTTTCATCCATTGGGCCAAATCGTCCAAATAGCAGTACACCACGGGCACGACGACCAAGGTCAGCAGGGACGATGTAATCACCCCGCCAATCACGGCTTGGCCCATGGGCGCGCGTTGTTCAGAGCCCTCAGACAGGGCGAAGGCCAAGGGCACCATGCCAAAAATCATGGCCAAGGTGGTCATCAAAATGGGGCGCAAACGCACCTCGGCGGCCAGCAGCAGGGCATCGTGGCGGCTTAAGCCAGGCTTCATGCTGCCGTCCGGTTGCTCTTGGGGCTCGCGGGCGCGGATGGCGAAGTCGACCAGCAAAATGGCGTTTTTGGTGACCAAGCCCATCAGCATGATGACGCCAATGATCGAGAACATTGACAGGCTAGAGCCAAACAACAGCAAGGCCAGCACCACGCCAATGAGGGTCAGGGGCAGGGCCGTCATCAAGGCCATGGGCTGCAAGAAGCTTTTAAATTGGCTGGCCAGAATCATGTAGATGAACACGATGGCCAGCACCAAGGCCGAGATGGCGTAGCCAAATGATTCGGCCATGTTTTTGGTGGAGCCACTGAACTGATAGCGGTAGCCGGGGGGCATTTGAATGCTGTCCATGACTTTGCGAATGTCGGCGGACACTTCACCTGCGGAGCGGTTGTAGACGTTCGCGTTGATCGCCACTTCGCGCATCAAGTCGCGGCGGTTGATTTGATTCGGGCCTGTGCCTTCTTCCACTTTGGCCACTTGGTTCAGGCGGGCCACGCGGGGGCTGCCATCGGCGTTGGTGCCAAGGGTGAAGGGCAAGCGCTCTAGGTCTTGCATGGCGTTGCGGGCGTTGGGAGCTAAGCGCACGTTCACGTCGTAGGTTTGGTCATCGGCGGCGCGCCAGTTGGTCACGGTGGTGCCCGCCACCAAAATACGCAGTTGGTTGGCCACGCTGCCCAGAGACAGACCCAAGTCGTTGGCGGCTTCGCGTTGCACCTTCACTTCGATGGTGGGCTTGTTGGGCTTCACGCTGGAGTCCAAATCGACCAAGCCGGGGATGTTGCGAATTTTGTCCATGGCCTGGGTGGTCAGGCGTTCTAGCTCGCGCAAGTCGCTGCCTTGCAACGAGAACTCAACTTGCTTGTTGCCGCCCACCGCATCGAGCAAGCCCGCGTGTGTGACGGTGATGCCCGGCACTTGGCGCAGGCGTTCGCGCAAGGTGGCCGACATTTGGTCCACATTGCGTTTGCGGTCTTTGCGGTCGACCAAGCGCACATAAATACCCGCATAAATTTTGCCGTTGGCCGCTGCGGTGTTGATGGTGGCCAAGGTGTAGCGCACCTCTGGAAACTCGCGAATGATGGCTTCCACCTGCTGCGCTTTGGCCTCGGTCACTTCGAGCGACGAACCCACGGGGGTGTAAAAGCTCACCGATGTTTCTGAGAAGTCGGCTTTGGGCACAAACTCGGTGCCCAAGAGCGGCACCATGAAAATGCTCAACACAAACGTACCAATGGCCAAGCCCACCGTGGCACGTTGGTGCCCCAGCGCCCATTTCAAAATGCGTTGGTACAAGGCTACCAATTTGTCGGTGGTGGTTTCAAACCATGTGGTGACGGGGCTGATGAAACGGTCATACAACGCATTTGAGCGCCCATGTTCGCCATGGGCATGAATGCTGGGGTCGTGCCAAACAGACGACAACATCGGGTCGAGCGTGAAGCTGACGAACATCGAAATCATCACTGCTGCCACGATGGTGATGCCGAACTCGTGGAAGAACTTGCCGATGATGCCGCCCATGAAACCGATGGGCAAAAACACTGCCACGATCGAGAGCGTGGTGGCCAGCACCGCCAAGCCAATTTCTTGCGTGCCGTCCATCGCTGCTTGGTAGGGGGCTTTTCCCATCTGCACATGGCGCACGATGTTTTCGCGCACCACGATGGCGTCGTCAATCAGCAAACCCACGCACAGAGACAAAGCCATGAGCGTGATCATGTTGATGGTGAAGCCAAACATGTACATGAACAAAAACGTGCCGATGATGGCAATGGGCAACGTGAGGCCAGTGATGACGGTGGAGCGCCACGAGTTCAAGAACAAGAACACGATCAACACAGTCAGCAATGCCCCTTCAATGAGAGTTTGGCGCACGTTGGCCACACCCACGCGGATGGGGCGCGAGCCGTCTTGCACTTGCTCTAGCCGGACGCCTGCGGGTAACTGGGCCTTCATCTCGGCCACGGTTTTGTTGAGGCCGTCAATCACATCGATGGTGTTTTCGTCTTGCGCTTTTTGTACCGTCATCAACAGCGTGCGTTGGCCGTTGTACAGCGCCAAGCTCTCCACCTCTTGCGCGCCATCGTTCACGGTGGCGACTTGGTTGAGACGAATCGGCGTGGTGTTTTTGCGCGCCACAATGATTTGGCCAAAGTCTTCGGGGCGCAACATGCGGCCTTGGATTTGAATCACGCGGTCTTGTTGCAGCGAGCGCAAGCTGCCCACGGGCAAGTCTTGGGTTTCGGTTTTCACCGCATTCACCACTTGATCGGCGCTGATGCCGAGCGACTCCATGGCTTGCGGATTCAAATACAAATTGATTTCGCGTTTGGTGCCGCCCACGAGGGACACAGAGCCCACGCCGCGCACGTTCTCAAGGCGTTTCTTCAACACCTGGTCGGCCCAGTTGGTCATCTCCACCGCCGAGAGTGGCTTGGTGCCGGCTTGGGTGTCGGGCACCACGGCCAACGACCAAATGGCGCGGCTCGAGGGGTCAAAGCGCAAGACCTTGGGCTCTTTCACGTCATCGCGCAGGGTGGGGCGAATGGCCGCCACTTTCTCGCGCACATCGTCAGCGCCTTTGCGGCCATCGATGTAGAGCTGAAACTCAATCACCACCACCGACATGCCTTCGTAGCTGCGCGAGGTGAGGGTGCTGATGCCCGCAATCGAGTTGACGCCTTCTTCAATCTTCTTGCTGACTTCACTTTCCACAATCTCAGGCGATGCGCCTGGGTATTCGGTGGTAATCACCACGACGGGGAAGTCGATGTTGGGGAACTGGTCAATCTTGAGGCGTTGGTAAGAAAACAAACCCAACACCACAAAGGCGAGCATCACCATGGTCGCGAAGACCGGATTTTTAAGGCTGACTTTGGTGAACCACATGAGGATGCGTCAGTCGTTTCAGGGGGTAGCACTTGCCGTTGGCGCGCTGGCCGCAGCGGTGTACTTCACCGCCATGCCTTCGCGCAACGCGCCCACATGGCCTTTGAGCACGGTGCTGCCTTCAGCCAACCCCGTGACGCCGACCATGGTTTCAGACTCGGGCTGGGTCAAATCCATGCCGCGTACGCCCAAGGTGACGGGTTTGTGCGCCACCTGTAATTGGTCGCCCGTTTGCTCGACCACTTGCACATAGGGCTGGGCGCGGTCGGTGCGCACCGCTGACAAGGGCACAGCCAACACATGGCTTTTGTCCATGCCCAAAATGCCTTTGGCAAACAGGCCGTGGCGCAGGCCCTCGGCTTTGTCGAGCGCCAAATAAATCAACACACTGCGACTGCCCACTTGCGCGCTGGGGCTGATGCGTTTGACCTTTGCGCCCACTAGGGCTTGGCGATCTTCAATTTGCAAGGAGGCGATTTGGCCCACGCGCACATCCATCGACTCGCTGGGGCTCAAGGGCACTTCCACTTCGAGCAGGCTCAAGTCCACCAACTCCATGATCTTGGCGTCAATCGCCACGCGCTCACCCACTTGCGCGGCGCGGCCTGACACGATGCCCGCAAACGGCGCACGCAAGGTGGCATCGTCCAAAGCTTTGCGGGCCACGTCTGCGCCCGCGATGGCCGCTTTGTGGCTGGCGATGGCACCTTGGTACGACGCGATGGAGTTGTCCATAGCGGCCTTAGAGATAAAGCCTTGATCGACCAATGCTTTGTTGCTGTCCCAAGCGCGTTGCGCGATTTCCATTTGTGATTTGGCGGCCGCGGCGGTTTCGGCGGCTTGTTGCCAGCGGCGTTGGTACTCGGTGGGGTCGATGCGGGCCAACACATCGCCCGCTTTGACGGCATCGCCCTCACGCGCGACCACTTCTTTGAGCTCACCGGCCACGCGGGCTTTGATGACGGCGTAGTTCACCGCCTTGACCGTGCCTGACACGGCCAAGCCTTGGGTGATGTCGCGCAGCTCGGCCTTCATCACATCGGTGTTGGCCAATTCGATTTGCGTGAGCGTGCCAGCGGGGGCGGCCGCCGCAGCTTGTTGCGCGCGCTTGTTGCTCACAGCGCGCACGATACCGCCAACCAAAGCCAGCACCACGACGCCAATCACGATCCAACGGGGTTTGATGTGTTTCATTTGGATTTGCTTTTTTCTGCGGTCATGCCGTGCAACAGCACATCGACTTGTGTATGAATGAATTGTTCAGGATCCACGATCTTGGCTGAGGCTGCGCAAGCGCCCATCGAGTGCTTCCACATCATCAAGAAAATCATGGGGGCCACGACGATGTGCACCGCTTGCTCCAGATCGATGTGGCGAAACTCGCCGCTTTGCACACCACGCTCCAAGATGCGTCGAATCATGGCGTTGCCGGGCTGGATGACTTCTTCTTGGTAGAAGGCCGCTATCTCTGGGAAGTTTTGTGCCTCGCTCATCACTAGCTTGGTGATGCCACTCGCGCGGGTCTTGCCAATGCGTTCCCACCATGAGGTCATGGCGTAGCGCAGCATCTCTGCGCTGGTGCCTTCAAACGAGGCGAACTCTTCTTGCCAAGTCGGAAACTTGTTGGCGATGTTTTCGCGTACCACGGCTTTGAACAAATCTTCTTTGCTCGGGAAATACAAAAACAAGGTGCCCTTAGACACGCCCGCTCGCGCTGCCACTTCCTCCACGCGCGTGGCCGAAAAGCCGCGTTCAACAAACAAGTCCAAAGCCGCATCCAGCAATTCGCCAGGACGTGACTCTTTGCGGCGCTCTCGTTTGGGCGCTTGTTCTGAAGTGAGGGAGGTGAGCGTTGCGGTCACGGTATTTTGCTAATGACTGGTTGGTTAGTAATGTACCAGCTTCATTCTTTTGGATCAGTTACGTGAGTAAAAGCCCCAGCCATTCGCGGATGACCCAGCCGGAGTCGCGCATGCCTTTGCCGCTGGGCAGCCATTGCAGTAAGGGCGATAGGTCGCTACGGATGTAGCCCATGGGCGCAGGTGTGACGTGCAGGCCCGCGGCTTCAAACTGTCGCCAGCTGCGGGGCATGTGCCATGCGTGCGTGACCAAGGCGATGTGGCTGATACCCTCAGCTTTGAGCATGGCGGCGGTGAGCAAGGCATTTTCACGCGTGTCACGCGATTGGTTTTCTTGCCAACGCAGCGCAGGCGCGCCCAAGCGGGTCAGTGCCAAGGCGGCGACCTCAGCCTCCGAGGTTTGTTTGCTGGGGTCAGCCCAGCCGATCCCGCCGCTGTAAGCCATGGGCAGCTGCGTGCTACGTGACAAATACACGCCGTAGAGCAGGCGTGACATGGCATCGGGTGACAGCGTTGGACCGTCGTATTCGATGGCTTCGTGGTCAACGCCACCTCCCAGCACCACGATGGCTTGGACTTGCTGGCGTTTGAGTGTCTCAACTTGGATGGGCGCTACTTGCGGCAGCAGATGGACAGACAGCCAAATCGCTACAGCTGGGCAACTGAGTAGCCAGAGCATCAAGGTGACGGTGGTGGCCGATGCCAGTGCCCAGCGGCCACGTGTGTGGTTGGTGTGTTGCCAAGCCACGTAGAGCAGAGCCCAAAGAAGCAACAGCCCACTGCTGGCTGGCAAGATGAGTGCCGTCAAGATGGGTTTGAGTGCGAGCAGGGTGTCCATGCGTGTGGTGTGCCCACCGCGGGTGCGGGCCTGTGTGTGTTGAGCCTGCAATCATAGAATCAAGCCTTATGACGATGACTTCTTCGCCCATGCCGCAACCCCACATCATCACCTTGGGCGGTGGCTGTTTTTGGTGCACCGAGGCGGTGTTTGTGCGCGTGCATGGCGTGCTGGCCGTGACATCTGGCTATTGCAACGGCCATACCCTCAACCCCACCTATGCGCAAGTCTGCGAAGGCAACACCGGGCACAACGAGGTGGTGCGTGTGGCGTATGACCCCGAGCGCATCAGCTTGCGGGCCTTGCTTGAAATTTTCTTTGTCATCCACGACCCGACCACGTTGAACCGCCAAGGCAACGATGTCGGCACGCAATACCGCAGCGGCATTTACCTGAGCGATGAGGCAGACCGTGCTGTGGCGCAAGCCGTGTTGGATGAAGTCAACCATGCCTTGTCAGGACGCGTGGTGACGGAGCTGCAAGCGTTACACAACTACTCGGAGGCTGAGGCGTATCACCAACGCTATTTCGAGCTCAACCCCAATCAAGGGTATTGCGCTTTTGTGGTGGCCCCCAAGGTGCAGAAGTTTGTGCAGACCTTTGCCGAGCGTGTGAAGCATGATTGATTCCAACATTCAACGCCGCGCTGTAGCCGCGGCCTCGTGTGCGTTGCTTAGCGCCAGTGTGGGCTCGGTGTGGGCGCATACCGCTGAGGCCGAAGATGTGGTGCCACTCAACGAGATCACCATCACCGCCCGCCCGCTGGACAGCCGTAATTTGCTGGCGCCTGCACAGCAGCTGTCGGGTGCAGCGTTGGCACAGCGCCAAGGCAGCACCTTGGGCGAAACACTCGACAACTTGCCTGGCATTGCCAACAGCTCGTTCGGGCCCAATGTGGGCCGCCCCGTCATTCGCGGGCAAGAGGGCGACCGCGTGCGCATTCTGCAAAACAGCGGTGCCAACATGGATGTGTCCGGCTTGAGCTCGGACCATGCCGTGCCCATTGACCCACTCACCACCGAGCGCATTGAAGTGCTGCGCGGTCCAGCCGCCTTACTTTATGGCAGCGGTGCGATGGGCGGCGTGGTGAACGTGATGGACAACCGCATCGCACGCGAGCGTGCGTTTGATGCGCAAGGCGGTGTGATGGGCAAAGTCGAAGTCCGCGCGGGCGGTGCTGCCACCGAACGCAGCACGGGCGCGATGGTGGAGGCGGGCAACGACCAAGTGGCGTTGCATGTGGATGCGTTTGATCGCAGCACACAAAACTTGCGCGTGCCCAAAGACATGACCTGTGATGGCACACCCAATGGCCGTCGCCTCTGCAACTCGGCCAGCAACAGCCGAGGCGGCGCTGTGGGCGGCACCTTGTTGTTTGACCGTGGCTACTTGGGCCTGTCCACCAGCGAATACCGCAGCACCTACGGCACAGTGGCCGAGCCCACGGTGACCATTGGCATGCTGCGTCGCCACCACGCGATGGAAGGCCAGCTGCGTGATGTGGGGGAGGTGTTTCAAGACCTCAAGCTTCAACTCGGCCACACCAACTACACACATACCGAATACGACGGTGGAGTCGCGGGCACGCAGTTTGACAACCAAGGCACAGACGTTCGGCTAGAGGGCCGTCAGCAGTCTTTGGTGTTGAACAACGGCATGCAGTTGGATGGCACAGTGGGTATTCAGCACGAACGCAATGCCTTGCAGGCCGTTGGCGCAGAGAAATTTGTAGGTCCTAGCCGCACGCAAAGCGCGGCGGTGTTTACCTACCAAGCCCTCAAAACCAGCTGGGGGCAGCTCAGCGCAGGCGTGCGCGCGGAATCGGTTCGTGTGGGCTTGCTCGAAGACTTCGGTGGCAACCTTGCGCAGACGCAAACGTTCAACCCCTTCAGCCTTAGCTTGGGGGCCATGCGTAATTTGCGTGAAGGTGAGTTGCAAAACGGTTGGCAATTCACCAGCCATGTGGGCACCAGTCAGCGTGCCCCCAAAGATTACGAGTTGTTCGCGCATGGCCCGCATGTGGCCACAGCCGCGTATGAGGTGGGCAACGCCAACCTTGGCCTAGAAAAAGGCACACAACTCGATGTAGGCGGTGAGTGGCAGCAGGGGGCGCATAAGTTTGGGGTCACCGTGTTCAGCGCCCACTTTGCCAATTACATCTCTCAGCAACCCACGGGCGAATACCGGTTGGCCAATGGCAATCCGGGCTCTTCTAGCGACTTACCTTTTTACAACTTCGAAGCCGTGCGCGCTCGCTTCTACGGCCTCGAGTCCACCGCCAAAATTCGGATGGTCGGTGGCCAAGATGCAGTGCTTTCGCCCAATGCGGCGCACGGCACGATGGATGTGGACTTGCGTGCAGACGCGGTCCACGCACAAGACTTGACGCACAACACGCCCTTGCCGCGCATTGCCCCGATGCGACTGGGAGCCGATGCCGTGTGGTCGCGCAACGCATGGGGTGCGCGTTTGGGCTTCATGCACGCGGCGGCGCAAAACCGTGTGCCCAATAACGGGGCCAATCCGGGCGTCACCACAGAGGCCAACACCTTGTGGAGTGCTGCCCTGAACTACCACACGCACAGCGGTCCGACGCATTGGCTGCTGTTTGCCAAGTTCGACAACCTCACCAACAAATTGGCTTACTCCTCCACCTCGGTGCTGACGCAAACCATGGGTGCCAATGCGCCGCCCTTGGCGGGGCGTAGTGTGAAGGTGGGCGCTCAGGTGAGCTTTTAATCAGGGCGCCAAGCGTTCGCGCACCCAAGCTCCTTCGGTCGTTTGGCGATAACGCAAGCGGTCATGCAAACGGCTCTTGCGGCCTTGCCAAAACTCCCATTGCTCGGGCACAAGCCGGTAGCCACCCCAGTGGGGCGGGCGGGGGGGCTGCAACAAAAACTGAGCGCCGTACTTGGCCGCATTGGCCACCAGCGTGCCACGTCCATCGATCACTTGGCTTTGGGGGCTGGCCCACGCGCCGATGCGTGAGTCGAGCGGGCGGCTGTTGAAGTACGCGTCGCTCTCGGCGTCGCTCACTTTTTCGACGCGGCCTTCGATGCGCACCACGCGTTCGAGCTCGACCCAATGAAATTGCAACGCTGCAAAGGGGTTGCCTGCGAGTTGCTGGCCCTTGCGGCTGTCGTAATTGGTGAACCACACCAGCCCGCGTTCATCATAGCCTTTGATCAATACCACGCGCGTGCTCGGGCGCAAATTGCTGCTCACGGTGGCCAAGGTCATGGCGTTGGGTTCGGGCACCTCGGCGTTTCGGGCTTCGTTGAACCATTGGTCAAACTGCTGCATGGGGTTGGCGGCCGAGGCTGACTCGTTGAGTTCAGCGCGTTCGTAGCTTTTGCGGAGGTTGGCAATGTCGTTCATGGGTAATGCCTCAAGGCATGAGTGTTTCAATTTGAGAAAAACAGTCTGGTATGAGACAGAAGTAAGGGTAAGCCCGATTCTGATCGCAGACTTCGCCTCTATTCTCTGTCCGTTGCAATTTTTTATTCGGAGACCTCGATGAGTGTTGATTTTTCAATCAATGGCAAAGCCGTGAAAGCGAATGCCGAAACAGATACGCCACTGTTGTGGGTGATTCGAGATGAGTTAGGCCTCACAGGCACCAAGTTCGGTTGTGGTGCCGCGTTGTGCGGTGCTTGCACGGTGCATGTCGACGGCCAGCCCACACGCTCTTGCCAAACCCCTATTTCTAATGTTTCTGGCAAAAAAGTCGCCACGGTTGAGGGCCTCTCCAAAGACAACAGCCATCCACTGCAAGTGGCATGGATCAAGCACGACGTGCCTCAGTGCGGCTACTGCCAATCGGGTCAGTTGATGAGCGCGGCTGCTTTGCTCGCAAAAAACAAGAACCCCAGCGATGCCGAAATTGATGCGGCCATGAGCGCCAACCTCTGCCGTTGTGGCACTTACACCCGTGCGCGCGCGGCCATCAAAGATGCCGCCGCCATGATGCGCAAAGCCTGAACCGCCGGAGACACACCATGACACACACACAAACCTCTCGCCGTTCATTCCTCAAAACATCCGCCACCGTGACCGGTGGTTTGATACTCGGTTTCAACCTGCCCGGCACACAAGGCGAAGCCATGGCCGCAGGCACCGTGCACACGCCCAACGCATGGGTGCACATTGCGGACAACAACGTCATCACCTTGCTGTCGGCTCGCTCAGAAATGGGACAAGGCGTCTACACCTCGATGCCCATGCTGATCGCTGAAGAGCTCAATGTCGACATCAGCCAAATCAAAGTGGCCGCTGCGCCGCCTGATGCGGTGTATGTCAACGCCTTGCTGGGCGCCCAAATCACGGGTGGCTCCACCTCGGTGCGTGACGGTTGGCTCAAGTTGCGTGTGGCAGGCGCGCAAGTGCGCGAAATGTTGATCACCGCTGCCGCCGCACGTTGGAACGTGGACCGCGACCTGATCAAAGCCGACAAGGGCATGATTTACGGCCCCAAAGGCCTCAAGTCCACTTACGGTGATCTGGCGCAATTGGCAGCCAGCATGCCGGTGCCTGAGAATCCCCCCATCAAAGACCCCAAAGATTTCAAAATCGTGGGCAAGCGCACCAAGCGTGTGGACACGCCGGCCAAGGTCAACGGCACGGCCGAGTTTGGCATTGACGTGAAGTTGCCGGGCATGGTCTACGCATCGCTGGCGCAATGCCCCGTGATTGGCGGCCAGGTCAAGAGCTTTGACGGTTCTAAAGCCAAAGCGTCTGCCGGTGTGATTGATGTGGTGCAAATCGATGACGGCGTGGCCGTGGTGGCCAACAGCTGGTGGCAAGCCAAAAAGGCCCGCGATCTGCTGAACATTCAGTGGGACGAAGGTGCGGGTACCGCCTTGAGCGATGCCAGCGTGATTGAAGGCACACGACAAGCGTTGAAAACAGGCAAGGTGTTGGAAATCACCAAACCGCAAGGCGATGTGGCGGCCGCACTCAAGGGCGCTGCCAAAGTGGTGGAAGCCGAATACATCATCCCGATGCAAGCGCACGCGCCACTGGAGCCCATGAACTTCACGGCCCATGTGCAAGGCAACAAGGCTTTGCTGATTGGCCCGACGCAGTTCCAACAAGGCGCACAAGGCGCAGTGGCTGGCGCGTTGGGCATGAAGCCAGAAGACGTGACTTTGCAGACGACGTTCTTGGGTGGTGGCTTTGGTCGTCGCTTGGAGCTCGACTTCATCGTGCAAGCCGCACAAATTTCAAAGGCGGTGAACAAACCCGTCAAATTGCTGTGGACCCGCGAAGACGACATGACGCATGATTTCTATCGCCCTGTGGGTGTGAACCAAATCAAGGCTGGTTTGGATGCGTCAGGCAAACCTGTGGGCGTGCATTTCAAAGTGGCATCGCAGTCGGTCACGCAACGTGCCTTTGGCTTGCCCAAAGACACGATGGACCCCTTCATGGCCGAAGCGGCTGTGACCGGCTACAACATTGCCAACACGCAGCATGATCTGGTGATTCACGACACCGGCATTCGCGTGGGTTACTGGCGCGCCGTGAGTCACAACATGAACGCCTTCGCCAATGAGAGCTTCATGGACGAATTGGCCAAAGCCGCAGGCAAAGACCCTTACGAATACCGCATGAGCTTGCTCGCTGATAAACCTCGCTTTGCCAATGTGCTCAAACTCGCCGCTGACAAGGCGGGCTGGGGCAAGCCCTTGGCCAAAGGTCATGCGCTGGGCATTGCGCTGATGGAGGGCTATGACACGTACATGGCGCAAGTGGCCGAGGTGAGCTTGGATGATCAAGGCGAAGTACGCGTCCATCGCGTGTCGGTGGCCGCTGATTTGGGCCACATGGTGAACCCAGACACGGTGGAGGCGCAAATTCAGTCGAGCATCATCTTTGGTATGGGCGCTGCGTTGAAGCACCAAATCACCATGACGGCTGGGCGTGTGCAAGAAACCAACTATCACAACTTCCAGCCGGTGCGCATGAACGAAGTGCCCAAGATCGACATCGTGTTGGTCAAGAGCACCGAGAAGCCTGGTGGTATTGGCGAGCCCGCCACAGCAGTGGTGGCGCCTGCCATTGCCAACGCCGTGGCGAAGTTGACTGGCAAACGCGTGCGTCGCTTGCCCATCACGGCTGCCGTGCTCAAGCAAACAGCCGCGGCTTAAAGACGCGCATGGAGAGCTTAGACCTGCGTGTGTTGGGGGATGTGCTGGCCTGGCGTCAAGCTGGGCGGCGCGTCACCTTGGTCACGGTGGTGGAAACGTGGGGCAGTGCTCCACGTCCACCCGGAGCTTTGCTCGCGGTGCGTGACGATGGTGTGGTCAGCGGATCGGTGTCAGGCGGTTGCGTTGAAGACGACTTGATTGCCCGCATCAAAGCAGGCGAGTACAACGCTCTGGCGCATCCGTCCATGGTGGCTTATGGCGTCAGCAAAGAAGAGGCCGCGCGTTTTGGCTTGCCTTGTGGCGGCACGTTGCGATTGATACAAGAACCTGTGGGCGATGTGGCTTGGATTGAGGAAGTGTTGCAGCGCACCTCGTCGCACCAGCTGGTTGCGCGCACGGTGAAGTTGTCCACGGGTGAAGTGACCTTGCGTGAAGCTGCGCGCACCGATGCGTTGCAGTTTGATGGCCTCACACTCACCACCTTGTTTGGCCCGCGCTGGCGCTTGCTGCTGATTGGTGCCGGTCAGCTCAGCCAAGCTGTTGCACACATGGCCAAACTGCTGGACTTTGAGGTGTTGGTGTGTGACCCGCGTGAAGAATACGCCGCCACACTAGGGCTGGAGGGCGTCACCCGTGTCATGGGCATGCCCGATGATGTGGTGCTTGAGCTCAAACCCGATGCACACACGGCCATTGTGGCGTTGACGCACGATTCCAAGCTGGATGACATGGCGTTGATGGAGGCTTTGAACTCCGACGCGTTTTATGTGGGTGCGCTTGGCTCTCGACGTAACCAAGCGACGCGCAAGCAACGCCTGATGGAGCACTTTGACATGAGTGCGCAAGCTCTCGAACGATTGCATGGTCCTGTCGGGCTGAACATTGGGGCCAAGACGCCCTCTGAAATTGCGGTGTCCATCCTTGCCGAAATCGTTCAGGTGAAGAACGCAGCGGCTGCGGCACCGGTGGCCACCGAATCGTCCTGCGTCAAAGCGTGACCGTGTTGCCGACAGTTATCGTCCTCGCGGCGGGCAAAGGCGAGCGCTTTCGGGCATCGGGTGCCACGCAAGACAAACTCCAAACCCTGTTGTGTGGTCGATCTGTACGTGACCATGTGCTGGCGGCTGTGCATGCCAGTGGTCTGCCGTGTCATGTGGTGGAGCGTGAACACACCGCGCACCTGACAAATCCAGGGATGGGCGACAGCATTGCGTGCGGAGTGGCGGCCACGCCAGATGCGCAAGGTTGGCTCATCCTGCCGGCTGATCTGCCTTTGATTCACGCCCACACGTTGTTGGCCGTGGCGCAAGCCTTGGCACAACACACGGTGGCGGTGCCGCGCTATCAAGGGCAATCTGGGCATCCTGTGGGGTTTGCTTCGTCTTGCCGATCTGCTTTGCTGCAACTGACGGGCGACCAAGGCGCAAGAAGTGTTGTCGCGCAGCACACCGTGTGCCGCCTCGATATCAACGACGAAGGCTGTGTCTTGGATGTGGACACGGTCGAGGCCTTGGCCTTGGCGGAAATACGGATGCAAAAAACACACGTCCGTTGACATCTGTCAATCGAATGTGGGGAAGTCTCGTTAAGATATGCACAGCCAGCATTTACTGGCCCAATTTCAAACTTTCCCAAGGGGACATTGATGAACCAACCTACCAACCGTCGCGTATTCATGATGCAAACCATCTCTGTTGCTGGCGTTGCTGCCTTCGCAACAACTGCTGCGCAAGCAGCGATGGTCGACGAGAAAGATCCACAAGCTGCTGGCTTGGGCTACAAAGCTGACGCCACCAAAGTGGACAAAGCCAAGCAACCTAAATACGCAGCTGGCCAACAATGCGGCAACTGCCAATTGTTCCAAGGCAAAGCAGGCGATGCCGCTGGTGGTTGCCCCTTGTTTGCAGGCAAGCAAGTGTCTAGCAAAGGCTGGTGCTCGGCTTACGCCAAGAAGGCTTAATTTCAGCCTTGGTTTTTTGCAAGCTTCCAGCTTGCAGAGTCCAAACAAAAAGGGAGCCACTGGCTCCCTTTTTTTATGGTTTCAAAGCACCTCACGTGCCCGTGAATTTAGGTGCGCGTCGCTCAGCAAACGCAACACGGCCTTCGGCAAAGTCTTGGCTGTAGACCGAGTGGCGTGAACGCTCTTTGAGTGCAGGTTCGCTGTACAAGCCTGCAGCAATTTCGTTCAAACTCTTTTTGGTTTGGGCCAACGCCAAAGGGGCCATGTGCGTCAGCGTGCTCACCACATGTTGGATGGTCGACTCAAAATCATCCGCGTCGACCAAGGCTTCAAACACGCCCAGCTCGTTCAGTGCTTCGTAGGGCATGGGCTGGCCAAGTAAAAAGGCGCGTTTGCTCATTTGTAGACCCAACCGGTTGACGTAGCGGCGTAGTCCGCTCGGGTAGTAGTGCAAGCCCAACGCTGCAGCGGGCATGCGCCAAGTGAAGCCGCGCTGTGCCACAGTGAAATCGCAAGCCAGCACCAAGTCGGTGGCGCCGCCGTAGACGCTGCCGTTCAAAGCGCAAATCGTCACAGGGCGTAGACGCTCCAGCGCTTCGGGGATTTTTTCGAAGAATAGCGGGGCCATGGGGTCGTTGTCGAAACCGCCCACGTTGTAGCCTGCGCTGAATACCGCTTGTTTTTGGTCCGAGGTGTCGGCGCGTAACACCACCGCATGCACCAAGGTGTTTTGATGGATGGCCTCGAAATGAGCCAACAAGGTGTTGAGGTCGTCATCGTTCAAGCTGTTGCGTTGCGAGGGGCGACGCAAGGTGAGGGTGGCCACCGAGCCGGTGATGTCGAGGAGAGGAGAGCCTTCAGTCATAGCCTGTGATGTTAGCCAATCAAGGAGTAGAGTACAGGGCAAATAAAAGACAGTTGGAGGATGCAGCCATGGCCCAAGAAATCATGCAAGTTTCGCCCTTGCCTCCGTTCATGATGAACGCGTTGCAGCAAGCCGATTTCATCGTGCACGACCACACCCACATCAAAGACCCAGGCGCGTTGGCCAAGGTCACGGCTTTGGTCGGCACAGGCGCAGCCAAGGTGGACAAAAAGCTCTTGATGATGTTGCCCCATGTGAAACTGATTGCCATTTGTGGCGTGGGCTACGACGGCGTGGATGTGGACGCTGCCAAAGAAAAAGGCATTGTGGTCACGCACACACCGGGCGTGTTGACAGACGATGTGGCCGATTTGGCGATGGGCTTGGTGTTGTCGATCGGTCGACGCATTCCACAAGCCGACAAATTTGTGCGTAACGGCGACTGGGTGACCGACACGTTTCCCATGGCTCATAAAGTGTCTGGTGCGCGTATCGGCATTGTGGGCATGGGCCGCATTGGTCGTGCCATTGCCAAACGTGCCGCCGCGTTTGACATGCGCATTGCCTACACAGGGCGCGCGGCGAAAGCGGATGTGCCGTACACGTTTTACAAAACCGTACCGGCCTTGGCCGCTGAGGTGGACTATTTGGTGGTGGCTGTCCCCGGCGGCGATGGCACCAAGAACATGATTGGTGCGTCAGTGCTGCAAGCGTTGGGCAGCAAGGGCTACCTCATCAACATCTCGCGTGGCACGGTGGTCGATCAGCCGGTGTTGGTGCAAGCCTTGAGAGACAAGCAAATTGCAGGCGCTGCGTTGGATGTGTTTTGGGATGAGCCCTTGGTAGACCCCGAGTTGCGCCGCCTGCACAACGTGGTGCTGACCCCGCACATTGCCAGCGCAACTGAGGAAACTCGTCGCGCCATGGCCGCTTTGACGATAGAGAATTTACAGGCGTTCTATCAAAAGCGGCCTTTGCTGACGCCCGTGCCTGAGTGTTGCTCTTGAGTTTGCACAGGGGCGCATGTCGGGGTGGCTTGTGCCAATAAAAAAGCCAGCTTGAAGCTGGCTTTTTTTGTTTGCGTTTCAGTGAGCGATCAGCGGCCGTAACCGCCACCACCAAACCCGCCGCCGCTGCGGCCACCACCCGAACGGCCACCGCCGCCAGAGCGATTGCCGCCACCGCCACCACCGCCTGAACGGCGGCCAAAGCCACCACCACCGCCGCGTTTGCGTTCGGTCATGAGGTCAATGCTGGTGCGTGTGGGGTCGGGTTGACGACCGCCACCACCTTGGGTTTTATGACCAAAGGCGTTCACACCGCTTTGCGTACCTAAGTGGGCGTTGGCGCGCGGTTGGAAGTCATCGTCGTCGTGGTGACGTGGTGCGCGAGGTGCATCGTTGCGCGGGCCACGGTTGTCAAATTGGCGGGGTGGGCGTTGACCACCTTGGCCCCCTTGATCTTGCGGGCGATTGCCACCGCGTGTGTTGCGGTTGGCATTGCGTGGTGGGCGATCGCCCAAGGCTTCGTTGCGTTCACCACCTTCGCGTGCAGGGCGGTCGCCCATGCGGTCACGGCTCACATGGCTGTTGGGGCGAGGGGCACGGCCGCCTTCGCCACCTTGGCCGCCACGGCCACCGCCAGCTGCCTTGCTGTCACGGATGCGTTGCATCATTTCACCACGTGCGGCTTTGGCGGCTGCCGCCATCACGTCACGGCCTGGAGGCTTGCCCAAGCCGCCCCACAGGGTTTGACGACCCATGGCGATGGGTTCGGCCTTTTCGTCGGCCTCTGGGCCAAAGCCCTCGACTTCGACCACAGGCACTTGTTGTTTGGTGAAGATTTCAATGTCGCGCATGAAACCTTGCTCGTCCAACGACACCAAGCTCACGGCTTCGCCGCTCGAGCCTGCGCGGCCTGTGCGACCAATGCGGTGCACATAGTCTTCGCTGATGTTGGGGATTTCGTAGTTCACGACGTGTGGCAACTCGTCAATGTCAATGCCACGTGCGGCAATGTCGGTGGCCACCAAGGCGCGGATTTCGCCAGTCTTGAAGCCTGACAAGGCTTGTGTACGTGCGGTTTGGCTCTTGTTGCCGTGCAGCGCCATGGCGCTGATACCGTTCTTGGTCAAGAACTCGGCCACGTTGTTGGCGCCAAATTTGGTGCGGGTGAACACCAGCACTTGGCTCCAGTTGTGTTCGTTGATGATGTGGGCGAGCAAAGCTTTTTTCTTGCCGCGACCCACAGGGTGTACCACTTGCGTGATGCGTTGCACCGTGGTGTTGCTGGGCGTGACTTGGATGCTTTGTGGGTCTTTGAGCAAGTTGCCAGCCAGTTCGCGAATTTCATCGCTGAAGGTGGCTGAGAACAACAAGCTTTGTTTGTCTTTGGGCACCAAGGCCAAGATTTTCTTGACGTCGTGGATGAAGCCCATGTCCAACATGCGGTCAGCTTCGTCGAGCACCAAGATTTCTACGGTTGATAAGTCGAGGAAACCTTGCTGTTGCAGATCAAGCAAACGGCCAGGGGTGGCCACCAAAATATCCACGCCTTTTTTGATGCGCGCGACTTGTGGGTTCATGCCCACGCCACCAAAGATGACGGTGGAGGTGAGTTGCAGGTATTTGCCATAAGCGCGCACCGACTCTTCCACTTGCGCCGCGAGTTCGCGGGTGGGGGTCAGCACGAGGGCGCGCACGCCGTACACGCCAAACTTGTTTTCTTTGCTGCGGCTCATGGTGAGCTTGTGCAGCATGGGCAGTGTGAACGCTGCTGTTTTACCGGTGCCGGTTTGGGCACCTGCCAACAAGTCGTGTCCGGCCAGAACGGCTGGAATGGCTTGGGCTTGGATGGGGGTTGGGTTTTCGTAGCCCTGTTCGGCCACAGCTTTTTGGATGGCCGGAGCCAAATTTAAATCTTCAAATTTCATGATGGAGCGCTTGTGTCAGCGCATGACACCAACCCGCTTGGCCCGAGGGCCACCCAGTCAAAGGTCGGCAATATTTACAGGTGAGCTCTAGAAATCACAAACAGAGGTGTTTGGAACAGGCTCCAGCAGAAGTGCTGATGTTGCGGCAACTGGCGGCGGCAACGAAGTGCATTGTCGCACGGATCGGAAAAACTGTTTTTATGACTTTTTGCAGACGTCTGACTTGAGTGCTTGCAAAGCGCTGGCTATATCTTTTGCGTTCAAAGTGATGTCGACAGCTTTATCGCTGGTCGTTTGGCCTTGAATTCGGATATTCAAATCGTCAGAGGCCAAAGCATTCATGTTTCGAATTCGAATGCATTTGCACGAAGAGTCCGTGAGGCTGACGCGATTCATCGGAATCACTACTTGGTCATTGACTGACACCTGAAAGGTTTTCAAATCTACCGTTTCTTTGGTTGTGATCGTTAGCTTTTGTGCCATCAATTCAAACGCCGGATTGGCCACATTTCGCGCCACACATTTGTTGTTCTGATCCTTGTGGAATTTCCAGCTGGTCAGCAGAGTTCCTTCTGCATTGGCTGCAACACAAATAAGGCTCAGAAGAAAAAATAGAGTGGGTGCTAATTTTGTGGGCATGTCAAACTCGAAAAAATTTAACCCAATTGTATTGTGTTATTCATATTTATAAAGATTTTATTTGTGGCATTTGTTTTTATTTGCGAGAGTATTTCTTCGTCTTGGAAGGCGCTGATTTACCCGGGGATAATCAACCCCTTATTGCATTCGTTACCCGAAAGAAAAACAAATGGCTCAGTACGTTTTTAGTATGAACCGCGTCGGCAAAATCGTGCCGCCCAAGCGTCAAATTTTGAAAGACATTTCCCTATCCTTCTTCCCCGGAGCCAAGATCGGCGTGCTGGGTTTGAACGGCTCCGGCAAGTCCACCTTGCTCAAAATCATGGCGGGCATCGACAAAGAGATCGAGGGCGAAGCCATCCCGATGGCCGGTTTGAAGATTGGATATTTGCCCCAAGAGCCTCAGCTCGACCCTGAGCACACCGTGCGCCAATCGGTCGAAAGCGGCATGGGTGAAGTGGCCGAAGCCAAGCAACGCTTGGAAGAGGTGTACGCCGCTTACGCAGAAGAAGACGCCGACTTTGACGCTTTGGCTGCCGAGCAAGCCAAGCTTGAAGCCATCATCAGCGCCGCTGGCGCAGAGGGCGACTCTGAGCACTTGTTAGAAATCGCGGCCGACGCGCTGCGCTTGCCCGCATGGGACGCCATCATTGGCAAGTTGTCCGGTGGTGAAAAACGCCGTGTGGCTTTGTGCCGTTTGCTGCTGTCTAAGCCCGACATGTTGTTGCTCGACGAACCGACCAACCACTTGGATGCTGAATCGGTGGACTGGCTGGAACAGTTCTTGGCTCGCTTCTCAGGCACCGTGGTGGCCATCACCCACGATCGTTACTTCTTGGACAACGCTGCCGAGTGGATTTTGGAACTCGACCGCGGCCACGGCATTCCCTACAAAGGCAACTACTCCACATGGTTGGAGCAAAAAGAAGCCCGTTTGGAGCAAGAGCAGCGCACCGAAGACGCACGCACCAAGGCCATGAAGAAGGAATTGGAATGGGCGCGTCAAAACCCTAAAGGCCGCCAAGCCAAGAGCAAGGCCCGTTTGGCCCGCTTTGAAGAGCTGTCTGACTACGAATACCAAAAGCGCAACGAAACACAGGAAATCTTCATCCCTGTGGCCGAGCGTTTGGGCCATGAAGTGTTTGAGTTCAAGAACGTCAGCAAGTCTTTTGGCGACCGTTTGTTGATCGACAACCTCAGCTTCCAAGTGCCTGCTGGCGCGATCGTCGGCATCATTGGCCCCAACGGTGCCGGTAAATCCACCATGTTCAAGCTCATCGCGGGCAAAGAGCAGCCCGATAGCGGCGAAATCAAAGTGGGTCAAACTGTCAAGATGGCCTTTGTGGACCAAACCCGCGACGATTTGTCCGACGAAAAAACCGTGTGGGAAGACATCTCCGGCGGTTTGGACATCTTGAACGTGGGCAAGTTCCAAATGCCAAGCCGTGCGTATTGCGGCCGCTTCAACTTCAACGGTGGCGATCAGCAAAAGAAGGTCGGCATGTTGTCAGGCGGCGAGCGTGGCCGCTTGCACTTGGCCAAGACCTTGATCGAAGGCGGCAATGTGTTACTGCTGGATGAACCCTCCAACGACTTGGACGTGGAAACCTTGCGCGCCTTGGAAGACGCGTTGTTGGAGTTCGCTGGCTCTGTGATGGTGATCAGCCATGACCGCTGGTTCCTCGACCGCATTGCTACCCACATCTTGGCCGCTGAAGGCGATAGCCAATGGGTGTTCTTCGATGGCAACTACCAAGAGTACGAAGCAGACAAGAAGAAACGCTTGGGCGAAGAGGGTGCCAAACCCAAACGCGTGCGATTCAAAGCGCTGAAGTAATTTTTACTTTTTCTGCCAAAGCCCAATCACCTGTGTGGTGGTTGGGCTTTTTTTATTTTCTAGATGTGCAAATTTTTCATTCCATAAGTGCCACTTCATCATTTCTAATACTTTAATAGCTTTAATTAACTATATAATGCATTCTAAAGGTTGCATATTTTGTGTGTGGCTTTCCTCAGATTAGTTAAGAGAACAGGAACTTGTGATGAATATGCCTCCTTCTAAAGAGCCGTACGACGGCTACTGCGGTACCAGCTACGCAGCCAAAATGTTGGGTATCTCTGTGGGAACGGTTCAAGGTTTGGTTGAAAAGAATGACCTCAAGGCTTGGAAAACCCAAGGCGGTCACCGACGCATTTCATTGCAATCGATTCAAGACTACCAACGCCGTCACAACTTAGCTCCTGCATCCATGATGCAAGGCGAAGACCGCTTGCGCGTGTTGGTGGTGGAGGACGATGAAAACACCCGTTTGATGCTGCAAGCCAACTTTGACCAATGGGGCCTGCCTTTGGACGCCGTCATGTACGCCTCTGCGATGGAAGCGTTGCTCGACATGCCAAGCCTGCAGCCACAGGTGTTGCTGACCGACTTGAAAATGCCCAATGTGGATGGTTTTGAGTTTCTAAAGACCCTCAGCGCACACAATTTGTTCAGCAACTTGGCTGTGGTGGTCATGACGGGTATGAGTGCTGAAGACGTGCGCGCCAAAGGTGGGTTGCCCGACGGCGTTCAACTGTTGCAAAAGCCCATCGACATGGATTGGTTGCACGGCTTCTTTGATGCATTGATGTCGGTTCGCCAAATCAACCGCCGCGCACGTCAAGTGGCTTAACTCAAAAGCCTTAGCGCTTGAGTGACAGCCGGGGGCATTCGGAGCCAGTAAGCTCGGCCCCGTGCTTAAACTTTCTGTCCTCGATCAATCCGTAGCTGCTGCTGGCCGACGCCAAGATGCAGCCCTTCGTCAAACCTTGGCACTCGCCACGCAATGTGAAGCGTGGGGCTTTCACCGCTTTTGGGTGAGTGAACACCACAGTCACCCCAGCATCGTGGGCACAGCGCCTGAGGTGTTGATGGCGGCCATTGCGGCTCGCACCACACGCATTCGGCTTGGCAGTGCAGGCGTCATGCTGCCGCATTACGCGCCCCTCAAGGTGGCTGAGCAATTTCGCGTGCTCGACGCCTTGGCCCCCGGTCGCATCGACCTTGGCGTGGGCCGCGCCCCCGGCAGTGATGGCCGCACGGCGCAACTTCTCAATTCTGATCGCCACGCCTCTGAAAACTTCCCCCAGCAAGTGATGGAATTGCAAGCTTGGGTCACTGGCGTGCCTATGCCTGCAGGCCATCCGGGCCATGGCGTGTATGCCTACCCCAGCGGCCCTACATCGCCCGATGTGTGGATGCTTGGCAGCTCAGACTACGGCGCACAGCTGGCTGCGCATTTGGGCTTGCCTTACGCCTTTGCCTACTTCATCACCGAGGGGCAGGGCGTGGACAACGCTTTTGCGCTTTACCGTGCCACCTATCGCCCGAGCGAGCGCAATCCCAAGCCTCGCGCCACTGTGTGTGTCTGGGCCTTGGCTGCAGACACCGAAGACGAAGCGTGGCGCTTGTTCCAAAGTCGTGCGCGCTGGAAGATGGACCGCAACACGGGGCGCATCGGCGCATTGCTTCCTCCTGACCAAGCCGCGTGCGACTACAACGCGTCTGAGCAAGTGGCGATGGCTGAGCTGCGTGCTGGCGCTTTGGTGGGCAGTGCGCCTCAGGTGGCTAACAAACTGCGCGAGCTGGCCGAGCGTTTGCAACTCGACGAAGTCGTCGTCATCACGTGGACGCATGATCCCGCAGCACAAGCCCGCTCGTATGAGTTGCTGGCTCAAGAGTTTTCATTGACAGCATCTACTTAAAACACAAACGGAGACCGCACCATGTTTTCAACCGCAATCGCAGGCAGCTTGCCCAAACCCGAATGGTTGGCCGAGACCAACAAACTCTGGCCCAAGTGGCAAGCCGAGGGCGATGCGCTCTTGCAAGCCAAGGCCGATGCCACGCTGCTCTGGATCAAAGCGCAAGAAGACGCAGGTCTTGATGTGATTGGCGATGGCGAGCAATCGCGCCAACACTTTGTGCATGGCTTTTTAGAGCAGGTCGAAGGCATCGACTTTGAAAACAAAGTGACGATGGGCATTCGCAACAACCGTTACGATGCGCAAGTGCCGCAAGTCATCGCACCCTTGCGCCTCAAAGGCCGCGTGCATGCGTTTGAAGCGCAGCTCGCTCGCGCCCACACGGAGAAGAAACTCAAGTTCACCTTGCCCGGCCCCATGACCATCGTCGACACCGTGGCTGACCGTTTCTACGGCAAAGACAAAGACCCAGTGCAAGGCCGCATCGACATGGCGTTTGCCTTCGCCGAATTGCTCAACCAAGAAGCCTTGGCGCTGCAAGCCGACGGCGTGGACATCATTCAGTTTGATGAACCTGCGTTCAACGTCTACTTAGACGAAGCCGCCGATTGGGGCGTCAAAGCGCTAGAACGCGCAGCGCAAGGCCTGACCTGCACCACAGCGGTTCACATTTGTTACGGCTACGGCATCGAGGCCAACAACAACTGGAAAAAGACCTTGGGCGACGAATGGCGTCAATACGAAAAAGTGTTGCCCGCCTTGGCCAAGAGCAGCATCCAACAAGTGAGCTTGGAGTGTTACCACTCACACGTGCCACCCGAAATGATGGCTTTGCTAGAAGGCAAAGACGTGATGGTGGGCGTGATTGACGTGGCCAGTGATGTGATTGAAACGCCAGAGCAAATTGCCGACACCATTGGCATGGCTTTGAAGTACGTGCCTAAGAAGCACTTGATTGCCTGCACCAACTGCGGCTTGGCGCCGATGAGCCGCGAGGTGGCGGTGAAGAAGCTAGAAGCCTTGGCCGCGGGTGCCGCTTTGGCGCGTCAGCGGTACGCGTAACGCACCCTCAAGCGCAGCTGCCATCGTCGCAACTGCTGCTGCCGTGAATTTCGCCATCGGGTAGGGCGATCGGGGCTGAGACGATGCCTGTTTTTTCGTCGTAGCCCACACGGCGCAGGTGCAAGGCCAAGGCCGCATCCATCGCTTGTGCGTGTTGCGGAAACCAAATGCCCAGCTCGTGGGCCATTTGGCGCACCACATCTAACTCACCTTTTTCACGGCCACGGCGCAAGCCTTCGCGCATGACTTGCAACACCACGTTGTGTTGCATGGTGTGGCAGTTGGTGGATGAGAAGTGTGTGTCGGCCATCCACTTGTCTTCGCGGCCAAAGTGGTCGTCGGTGTGGTCAATCAACGCCGAAAAACGGTCGAGCACTGTTTCATCGTCGGCCAACTCGGTGGCGGCCAGCAAGTCGACAAACTCACGGTGCGTGTCGTCCATGAAGTCCAGCTCCAACACCAGCGCGTCTGACCAAGCCAAGGTAACTTCGCGTGTGGGCAATTCGGTGGTGAGTGTGTCGGACATAAATACTTTCTTGAAAAGGGTTTGGCCAACCAAGCGCCAAACGAACTGATGGGCTTATTGTAAAAAACCGAGGTGCACGAAGTTTGTGCTGGGTCAAGTCTGGTTCAAATGGGCTGGTTCAAATGCCTTGAGCCCATGCCGCAAATCGCCGCAAATAAGCAGGCTCGGCCACAAACACAGCCAGCGTCACAACCGCGTTGGCCACCGCCGTCCAGAAAATGACGTCGGGAATGTTGAGTCCCGCACCCAGCATCGCCCCAGCAATGAGTGCGCTGGCAATCATGAACAGCGCATTGATGATGTTGTTGGCCGCGATGATGCGGGCGCATTCGTCCGTGTTGCTTTGCTGCTGAATCAGCGCGTACATGGGCACGCTGTAAATGCCGGCGAACAAGCTGAGCAACACCAAGTCGGCCATGACACGCCAATGCGCGCTATGGGCCACAAAGGCGTGTATGCCCATCAGCTCTGCGGCTGGCAAACCAGAGGCGGCAACATACAAATCCACGGCGAACAAGGTCATACCCAACGCGCCTAAGGGGCTCAAGCCAATTTCCACGCGCCCTCGGCTGAGGGCCTCGCACAAGAGCGAGCCTGCGCCAATGCCCACCGAGAACAAGACCAACAAGAGCGAGGCCACTTGTGCATCGCCGTGCAACACCTCTTTGGCCAAGCTTGGGAACTGGCTGAGAAAAGTGGCACCAAAGAACCACATCCAGCTGATACCCATCAGGGTGATGAACACCGAGCGGTTGGCTTTGGCCAAACGCAGGTTGTGCAGGGTTTCTGTGATGGGGTTCCAGTTGATTTTCAAAGCGGGGTTGGCCGCGGTGAGTGATGGAATGTGCGCGCTGCTCAAGCGCCCCAGCACCGCCACCGCCACACAAGCCACAGCAACGCTGGTGTGACCCACGTCAGGAATAGCCACCAGCAAACCGCCCGCCACATTGCCTAGCAAGATGGCCACAAACGTGCCCATCTCCACCATGCCATTGCCGCCGGTGAGTTCGTGCTCTTTCAGCACTTGCGGCAGATACGCAAACTTCACGGGGCCAAAGAGGGTGGAGTGCAGCCCTATCAAAAACGTGCACAGCAACAGCATGCTCACTTGTTCTGTCACAAAGCCGATGGCACCCAGCACCATGATGCCGATTTCAAAATTCTTTACCATGCGCATCAACGTGGCGTGGCAGTATTTGTCAGCCAATTGCCCGCTGGTGGCTGAAAACAAAAGGAAGGGGAGGATGAACAACGCCCCAATCACCAAGCCCGCTAAAGAGACGGGCAACCAGCTCACGCTGAGCTGGTAGGTCACCATCACGGTGAAGGCGAACTTGAACAGGTTGTCGTTCGCTGCACCGCAAAACTGCGTCCAGAAAAACGGCCCAAACCGACGTTGATGTAACAGTGCGAACTGATTGGCTTCGCGTGAGATCAAGCTATCGTCGGTTGGGCGATTCATCTGGGTTTAAAGACGCTCAAAAATGGCAGCGATGCCTTGGCCACCACCAATACACATGGTGACCAAAGCGTACTTGCCGTTGATGCGTTGCAGTTCGTGAATGGCCTTGACGGTGATCAAAGCACCGGTGGCGCCGATGGGGTGGCCCAAAGAAATGCCAGAGCCGTTGGGGTTCACTTTGGCGGGGTCAAGGCCCAGCTCTTTGCTCACGGCGCAAGCTTGTGCTGCAAAGGCTTCGTTGGCTTCAATCACGTCCATGTCGTTGGTGGTGAGGCCAGCCTTTTGCAAGGCGAGGCGCGATGCCGACACAGGGCCCATGCCCATGATCTTGGGGTCGAGGCCGGTGTGGGCATACGACACCAAACGTGCCAATGGCTTGGCGCCACGGGCTTGTGCCGTTTTTGCTTCCATCAACACCACAGCAGCAGCAGCGTCGTTGATGCCCGATGCGTTACCCGCAGTGACCGTGCCGTTTTCTTTGACGAACACGGGCTTCAACTTGGCCATGTCTTCCATCTTGCAGTTGGGGCGGAAGTGCTCGTCGGTGGCGTAGGCCACATCGCCTTTTTTGCTCTTGAGCATCACAGGCACGATTTGGTCTTTGAAGTAGCCCGCCTCAGTGGCGCGTTGGGCGCGGTTGTGGCTCTCGACGGCTGCTGCGTCTTGCATCTCACGCGTGATGCCAAATTTGGCGGCCACGTTTTCAGCGGTCACACCCATGTGGATGGTGTGGAAGGGGTCGTGCAACGCGCCCACCACCATGTCGACCATCTTGGTGTCGCCCATGCGTGCGCCCCAGCGAGCGCTGAGAGATGCGTAAGGGCCACGGCTCATGTTCTCAGCGCCGCCGCCAATGGCGATGTCGCAGTCACCCAACATGATGGCTTGGCTGGCCGACACGATGGCTTGCAAGCCCGAACCGCACAAACGGTTGACGTTGAACGCGGGCGTGCCTTCGGCGCAGCCACCGTTGATAGCGGCCACGCGAGAGAGGTACATGTCTTTGGGTTCGGTGTTCACCACATGGCCAAACACCACATGGCCCACGTCTTTGCCTTCGACGTGTGCGCGGGCCAATGACTCACGCACGACTTGGGCTGCCAGCTCGGTGGGGGGAATGTCTTTGAGGCTACCGCCGTATGTACCGATGGCTGTACGAACACCGCTGACCACTACTACTTCACGCATCTTCATCTCCAGTTATAAAAGTTAGAACCGAACCAGTGTGCGCCGCTTTTGCTACAGATCTCTTACGGCTGAGGGCTTAAAACATAAGGGTTTACCGCAGACCACGCCACGGGCGCCGTGAAAAGCAAAGGTTCTTCCGTGAATGGGTGCGGAAAACCAATGTCTTGTGCATGCAGCATCAGACGTGGCGTGAGCGCCTTGATGTCTGGCAGCGCGTACAGCGAATCGCCCAGCATCGGGTGCCCCAGGCTTTGCATGTGCACGCGCAGTTGGTGTGTGCGGCCTGTGAAGGGCTCTAGCTCAATCAAGCTGGCCGTGTCGCCCGCTTGCACCATGCGCCACAAGCTCAAGCTCGGCTTGCCATCGGGGTGAATGATGTGGATGGGGCGACGCTCCCAGTCGAGCAGGATGTTGCCCTCAATCGCACGCCAACCGTCTTCGTTGGTGGGCACATGCGCTTGCGTGAGCAATGGGTTGCCCGCCACCACTGCCATGTAGCGCTTGCTCACCTGACGTGTTTCAAACAAACGGCTGATGCGCCGCTGCGCCTCAATGCCACGCGCCATCACGATCAGGCCCGAGGTGTCTTGGTCGAGGCGGTGCACCACCAGCGCGTCGGTGTAAATGTCTTGCACGCGTTTGGACAAGCAGTCTTGCTTCTCAGGTCCTCGGCCAGGGACTGACAGCAAACCGCTGGGCTTTTCAAACACCAACAGGTGTTCGTCTTCGTAGAGAGGTTGCATGTTCAGCTGGCGCGTGCTTCGGTTTGCTCGATGACCACGTTGCTCGTGGGGCGCGCCACGCAGGGCAATACATAGCCCTCGGTTTTTTCTTCGGCGCTCAGGCCCGGCCACTCCACGGTGTAGCTCACTTCGCCGCTCACCAGCTTGCACAAGCAGGTGCGGCACGTGCCATTGCGGCACGAGCTGGGTAGCTCGATGCGCGACATCTCGGCGGCTTCGAGCAGGCTCAAGTCGCCCTCAACGTCGTATTGCAAACCGGCGGGCTCCACCTTGACGGTGAAGATTTGAAAGTTCTCTGGGGCAGTCATGTTGGGGCGGTCAATTCGAGGCGGTCAATTTCGCTCCGGCTTTGTTCAGCACCAGCGCGAGGTTGTCTAACAAATCGGTTTGGCTGAATGAGCAGCTCTCTTCGCTGAACAACGCACTTGATTCAAGCCGGTCCACCAGCTCTAGCCACACCTCTTCAAACTTGGGTGGCAAGGCTTTGAACAAAGCCTCTTGCGCGCGTGCGGTTTGAATGAACGCCCGATCCGTCAGCGCGTTGCTGCGCAAATCGGCCAGTGCTTGGCGCAAGGTGTGAAGGCTGTTGAGTGGCGCAGACATGGCTGAAAAATGAGGCGAAAGTGCAATTATCTCTGCGGATGCAACACAGCCGTCTCCGCCCATGTGCCGAGTGGTAAATCTTGCACGTTGTATGGCCCGATGTGTGTGCGAATCAAGCGCAGCGTGGGCAGGCCCACGGCGGCAGTCATGCGGCGTACTTGACGGTTGCGGCCTTCGCGGATGGTGAGTTCTATCCATGAGGTGGGCAAGGTCCGCCGCACACGAATGGGCGGGTCGCGGTCCCACAGGTAGGCGGGGGCTTCTGCGGCGCGGGCGCGAGCGGGCAAGGTCATGCCGTCGTTGAGCATCACGCCGTTGGACAGAGCTTGCAGCGCGGCCTCGTCGGCGATGCCTTCGACTTGCGCTAGGTAGGTTTTCTCCATCTTGTAGCGTGGGTCGGCAATGCGGGCTTGCAGTTGGCCATCGTCGGTGAGCAGCAGCAGGCCTTCGCTGTCGGCGTCTAAGCGACCTGCCACATACACGCCGGGCAGGTTGATGAACTCTTTCAGGCCGCGCCATTTGCCCTCGGGGGTGAACTGGCTCAGCACGCCGTAGGGCTTGTTAAAACGAATCAGCATGGGTGAAGAAAAACGAACGAAGGCTAGAGCGTATCAGCCTCGGGGCTGTCCTTTGATACACGCGGCTACCATGCTCGCATGACTGCCCATTTTGAAAGCGTGCAAAACGCCGCGATGTACCCCGATGCCTTTGATGTGGCAGCCCCCGACATGACTTTTGAGCGCGACCTGTGGCCGCGCAAGCTCGGTGTGTTTGTGCGCAATGCGCCTGCGGTAGAGGGCGCTGCGCCTGTGCGCGAACTGGCCGTGGGCCAATTTGGCTTTGTGCCGCAGTGGGTCAAGTCGGCATCCGACGCCAAGCTGCGTTCCACCAAGATGGTCAATGCCCGCTCTGAAACCGTCACCACATCCAACAACTTTCGCGATGCATGGCTCGCAGGCCAGCGCTGCATCGTGCCCATGATGGCGTTTTTTGAGGATGACTGGCGCAGCGGCAAAGCCGTACCCACGCGCATCACCCGCGTGGACGGCAAGCCCATGGGTGTGGCGGGTATTTGGGAGCGCTGGGCCAAAGACGGCACAGAAATCATCAGCTTCACGCTGCTCACGGTTAACGCCAACAGCCACGCCTTGCTGCACCGTTACCAACAAAACGGCAACGAAAAACGCATGCCCCTCATCTTGGGCGAGGGCGCGTATGACGCGTGGCTCAATACAAAAGCCGAGAAAGCCCGCGAATTTATGCGCGCTTACTCGGCTCAGTTGTTGACGGCCAATCCCGTCGAGAAGAAGTAATTACTTCACTTCGGTCACGAACTGCTCGCGTGGGCGACGCACCTTCTTGAGCGGTGCGAGCCAGTCGTTGGCAGCCAAGCGGTAGCCCAACGGCATGATGGCCACGCTGCGCAAACCGCGTGCTTGCAAGTTCAAAATTTCGTCCACCGCTTTGGGGTCGAAACCTTCCATCGGTGTGCTGTCCACTTCTTCAAATGCAGCGGCGATCAAAGCGGCACCCATGCCAATGTAGGCTTGGCGTGCGGCGTGTTCAAAGTTCACATGGGCGTCACGCGCAGGGTAGTTGGCCAGCAACATTTGGCGGTAGTTTTCCCAGCCTTCGTTGGTGCCACCGCGTTGGGCGTTGGTCAAGTCAAACATCATGTTGATGCGCTCAGCCGTGTAAGTGTCCCACGCTGCAAACACCAACAAGTGCGAGCCTTCGGTGATCTGCGCTTGGCCGTGTGCGCTGGCTTGAATTTTGGCGCGCACGTCGGGGTTGGTGACCAACACAATTTCAAACGGCTGCAAGCCGCTCGATGTAGGCGCCAAACGAGCCGCTTCGATGATGCGCTCCACTTTGTCTTGAGGTACGGACTTGGTGGCGTCCATTTTTTTAGCGGCGTAGCGCCATTGCAGTTTGTCGAGAAGAGTAGACATTGATTAAGTTCCTTTGCGGGGAGAAGCATAGCCAAGCCAGCGGTGTTTTGCTGGCTTGGGGATATTTGTTTGCTTGGTATCAGTAGGTGGTCATTCCACTTTACTTCGCCCAGGTGTCTTTCAACCCTGTGATCTTGTTAAACACCAACTTACCCCCCGAATGGTCCACGCGGTCGGTCACAAAGTAGCCGTGGCGTTCAAACTGAAAGTGTGCGCTGGCGGGCACGTGGGCCAGTGATGGTTCGACATACGCGGTCACTACTTTCAGGCTGTCGGGGTTGAGGGCTGCTAGGAAGTCTTTGCCGCCTGCGTCAGGCTGTGCGTCGGTGAACAAGCGGTCATACATGCGCACTTCGGCTTGCAAGCCGTCGTTCACGCCCACCCAGGTGATGGCGGCACTGGCTTTGACGGTGGCGCTGCCTGGGGTGCCGCTCTTGGTGTCGGGGATGACGGTGGCTTGGACTTCTGTCACTGCGCCGTTTGCATCTTTGGTGCAGCCTGTGCACTCAATCACGTAGCCGCCTTTAAGGCGTACTTTGTTGCCGGGGTACAAACGTTTGTAGCCTTTGGGTGGCACTTCGACGAAGTCGTCACGCTCAATCCACACTTCTTTGCCAATTTTGAAATGGCGTGTGGGTACTTCCGTACCTTCGTCTGCGTGGGGCAGTGCAGGTTGTGTGCATGGCTCAAGGTGGCCCGCACCCATCACTTCGTCCCAGTTGGTTAGCACGAGTTTGACGGGGTCGAGCACGGCCATGGCGCGGTGTGCGGTGTTTTCTAGGCTTTCACGCAAGCAGCCTTCGAGGGTGCTGTAGTCAATCCAGCTGTCGCTTTTGGTCACGCCAATGCGTTCGGCAAAGAGTTGCAGGCTTTCAGGCGTGTAGCCACGGCGGCGCAGGCCGACGATGGTGGGCATGCGGGGGTCGTCCCAGCCGTTGACTTTGCCTTCGTTCACCAGTTGCGCGAGCTTGCGTTTGCTGGTGATGACGTAGGTGAGGTTGAGGCGCGAGAACTCGTATTGCTTGGGTGCAGGTGCAGCCAGCAGGCCACACTCACACAGGCGGTCCATCAACCAGTCGTAGAACGGGCGTTGGTCTTCAAACTCCAGCGTGCAAATGCTGTGGGTGATTTGCTCCAACGCGTCTTCGATGGGGTGGGCAAAGGTGTACATCGGGTAGATGCACCAGGTGT
>Ga0228700_1000138_pt1 | contig 73955 bp, 65 predicted proteins | sample McNCre317_Aug_MG_FD_178019 | JGI IMG/M metagenome (GOLD analysis project Ga0228700, IMG submission 178019) | Freshwater microbial communities from McNutts Creek, Athens, Georgia, United States - 3-17_Aug_MG | ecosystem: Environmental > Aquatic > Freshwater > Creek | place: USA: Georgia...
CTCCTGCTCAATGCTGAGCAGGACAGTTTGACTACGTGGGTCAAATTTGGATGCAAATTCCTAGGTTTAGTGGCTCACTATTGGATGCAATTCAACACGGGGGTGGCTTTATTTGCTGGCGCAGTCTTTTTCACAGCCACCTTTTTTGCTGGAGTTTTCTTAGCAGGCGTTGGCTTCTCTTTGAAACTATGTAGCGATTCGACAGTCATCATTGGTGTGAGTCTGCTCGCATAGTGTTTGTCAATCATCGCTTCTGAGGTTCTGGCGTTACGAGACAATTCCAACGTGCTAGCGTTACCAAGCAACAAGCGATACATGATTGATGTGTGGCGAAGACTGTAAAGCGTGTGCTTTTCGCCTTCACGCTCCAACTTGGCTCGCTTAACAACCGCTCTAAAGATGCGCCCTGCTACCGCAATCATGGTGTCACGGTTAGCGTAATAAGGAAAGAAAACAAAATCAGTCAGTTTCTTCTTTGACCTCGTTTTGTTTTCACCAGTCTCACGTTTCTTCAGCTCAGCATCCTGTAACTTGATGTGCGATTGATAGATTCCATAGGCCGCTGGCATCGTCACAATTTCTTGGTCCGTGGTCTTGGTGGCGGGATGCGTAAGAAGCAAAAAATGCTTTGAACCAGACGACTTAGCTTGATCGTTCGTCTTGACCGTCACGTGCTGACGCCGCAACACTCGAAGATCACTCGGGCGAATAAACGAATTGACCATGAACTGAACGAGGTACTTGAACTCTAGCGTCACAGGCACCCCACGCACCTTAACCCCTTCGGCTGCCATTTCCTCGATTGTGCTCACCAGCAGCTTATATTCGTCCATCGGGAAGTAGTCACGCTTGGTGACAGTGGTTTTGCCTTTGATTCGAGGGAAGTTTGGCACCGCTTGAATTAGTCTGTTGTCATTGGCGTACTTTAGGATTTTGCGCAGCACTATCAAATACTGATTGGTCGTGGCGGGAGACTTACCCCCAGTTTGAAGCTGCTTAGCAAGCTCACCAATGTCGGCACTTGATATGTCGTCCACATCTTTTTCACTGAAGAACGGCACCAGCTCTTTATTGAAGCGGATGCGGTCGTCGTTGTAACGCCGCTCCATGCCTTTGATGTTCTGCGACTCAATGAAGGCTTGTCCAACAGCGACAAAGCCCTTAGAAGCCGCTTTACTGTGACGCCCTATGGCTGGGGTTGTTTCGGCCTCAACCAACGCTCTAACAAAGAACCGCTTAGCCTCAGCTTGAGCCTTTTTTAAGTCGGGGGTCTTTAGGCTACTAATTCTGTATCGACCATCAACGTACACCCTCGCCTGCCAGTAAGGCGATGAAGCGATCTTGTAAATTTTTAGGCGTGACGGCTGATTAGGTACAGTCTGTAGCGTGCCCGTCAACGGATTTGATGCGCCTGATTTTGAGTTTGATATACTGGTTTTAGTCACAAAAACCTCTAAATTTTGTTTAGTGGTAAGTTTAGTGGTAAAACACAAAAACAGCTAGAGGCCTTGCTTTTCGGTCGTCTTAAAGACCCTGTCAACGGATTTCCGTTCTGTTAATCCGTAGGTCCCTGGTTCGAGCCCAGGTTGAGGAGCCAATCAAGCAAAGCCCCTGCATTCATGTGCAGGGGCTTTTTCTTTGTTCGAGAATGCGTGACACGCGCTGCCAACGCTTGCACAAGGCCGTCCCGTATGAATTTGCTGCCAGATTTAGCTTTGGATTTCAATACATCCCTGACATCAGCCGATCTCATCATCGGCCTGATCAGCTGTGGTTTGGCTATTTTTGCGGGCATTTTTCTAGCCCAAAAACAAGCCCGCGCATTCAGCGCCCAAGCACACAACAGCCTCCCTCCATCCACATCTGACCATGGCGGTTTGCCTGCCGTGACATTTGTGGACTATGGTGACATGCGCTTTTTGCATTTGGGCACCCCCGCGGTTCAAGGCTCCATGAGGATCAGCAAGCCATTTGAAATTCACCTCGACTATGTGCAACGCATGATGGCGTGGCTGTTGTTCACAGACTTGCATCAACTCCCCACGCGCCACGTCATGCAAATGGGGCTAGGCGCAGCATCCTTGACCAAGTTTTGTCATCACCATCTGGGGACAAAGACCACGGCGGTTGAACTGAACCCACAGGTGATTGCGACATGCAAGCGTTGGTTCGCACTCCCCGAGGACAACGCAAGGCTACAGGTCATCGCCGCAGACGCAGGAGAAGTGGCGAGCAACGATCAATGGCATGGCAAGGTTGATGCGCTACAAATTGATTTGTATGACCAAGAGGCGGCTCAACCCGTCATCGACAGCGATTCGTTTTACCAAGATGGCCGACGCATGCTCACCGAACAAGGCTGCATGGTGGTGAATTTGTTTGGTCATGACGCCAACTATCGGGAAAGTCTGCAAAAGATCACCACCGTGTTTGGCAAAGATGCGGTGTGGGCGTTCAAACCCACCACAGCGGGCAACACCATCGTCTTGGCATTTCGTTCAGCGCGTAGGGTTGAGAAAAGTGCATTGTTGGCACAAGCTGAAATCATTCAAGCACGCTGGCCTTTGCCTGCGACCCAGTGGTTGAAAAACCTAGCGCCACAAGATGCCACGATGTGGCATTGAAAATTTTCTACGCCCCCGCGACCTAGGTAAAACACCAACCGAGTCACCCCAGGGACTGTGCCCTCTAGACACAATCCAAGGCTGCACTCACACTGCGAAGCGATTCGCTCGATTCCCTCACCTCACTGGAGAATTTTATGAAATGGTTGCGTTCCATTGGTTTTCAAACCTGCATGATCGTTGGCTTAGCCGCCATCAGCATGCACAGCAGTTTTGCTCAACAAACGCCTCAAGCAGCCGAAGCAAAAACAGAACTTTTGTGGTTGGGGCAAGCCGGCTTTCGAATCAAAACGCCCGGTGGACAAACCATCGTGATTGACCCATGGATCACAGGGGGCCCCAAAGCGCCTGCGATGTACAAGACAGATCTTTCAGCGTTGGGCAAAGTCGATTTGCTGTTGGTCACACATGCGCACGTGGATCACATTGGCGATGCCCCTGCGTTGGCGAAATTGCACAAAACCGTGCTGTACGGCCCCGCTGACATGATCACACCATTGGTCACGCTGGGTGTCTTGCCTGCAGAACTCACCCATCGCTTCAACAAATCAGGCAGCGTCAAACCCTTGCCTGGCATCAAAGTGACTGCCGTACAGGCCGAGCACTCGTCGCTTTTGCTGTGGAAAAATCCTGCGACTGACAAGTTTGAATCACACCCAGCGGGTGAAGCGGTGGGCTACATCATTGAGCTAGAAAATGGATTCAAAATTTGGCACATGGGCGATACAGGCTTGTTCGGCGACATGAAGTTCATCACCGAACGCTACAAGCCCGATTTGGTGATGATGCCAATTGGTGGCAACTTCACCATGGATCCAGAAGATGCCGCCTATGCGGCACGTAACTGGATCAAACCCAAGATGGTGATTCCGATGCATTACAACTCCAACCCCATCGCCAAAGGCACTTTGGAAGAGTTTCAAAATGCGATGAAAGGCAGCAAAGTCAAGGTTGTGCCTATGGCTGAAGGCCAAACACTTGCTTTCTAAAAAAGGCTTAGCAGGGCTCATCACCATGGCCCTGCTGTGCCCATGTGCATGGACACAAACCAACACAGACGTTGCACACCAAATTGCCCCCACGGGCACATTGCGTGCCGTGATCAACCTGGGCAATCCAATCCTTGCGCGCAAGGGTGATGTCACGGGTGAACCGCAGGGGGTCTCGGTCGATTTGGCCCGTGCACTGGCGCACAAGTTTCAATTGCCATTGAAGCTGATTGCAGTTGACTCCGCGGCGCAATCGGTTGAAGCGGTCACACAAGGCCAAGCTGATCTTGGTTTTTTTGCCATTGATCCCATTCGTGGCCAAGGCATCACATACACCCCAGCCTATGTCTTGATTGAGGGTAGTTACTTGGTCAGACAAGATTCACCACTCACCACAAACGACGAGGTAGACCAAGCCCAACACCGCGTGGTGGTCGGCAAAGGCAGCGCATACGATCTATTTCTCACACGAGAACTCAAAGCCGCGCAATTGGTTCGCGCCCCGACCTCACCGCAAGTCGTGCACTTTTTCATGGCTGGTACTTACGATGTCGCGGCAGGGGTAAAGCAACAATTGGAATCAGATGCTCAAAAAACTCAAGGTCTGCGTTTGCTACCCGGTCGATTCATGGTGATTGAACAAGCCATGGGACAACCCAACCACGTGCCCCCAAAGGCACACCAAGCCTTGGTAGAGTTTGTGACGGAAATGAAAGCCAATGGGTTTATTCGTGAAAGCCTGCATCGACATCACATCACAGGCGCAGTGATAGCCCCCTAATCTTCGTCGAAGGATGGCACCATAAAAAAACGCCTGATGAGACCATCAGGCGTTTGACTTGGCACAAGGCCTCAGTTGCTTACTTAGAGGCTGCGTGCTTGGCAATCAAGGCCTTCGCACCGTCCAACATTTGCTTGCCGTTTTGACCTTTGGCATTCATGTCAGACACCCATGAATCAAACAAAGGTTGAGCCAACTTCTTCCAATTTTCCAATTCTGCTTTGGGAATCACATTGGTTGTGTTCTTGGTCGTCAGCTTCTTACCTTCAGCATCTGCTTCAAAAAACGCCTTACCTGCCATGCCTGACAACGACTGACCACTGTTGCGATCAATCACCTTCTTCAGCTCTGGTGACAACGAGTCGTACTTGGCTTGGTTCATCGCAAAGATGAACACAGAGGTGTAAAAAGCGGGTTCAGCAGGATCGGTTTCCGAGTGGAATTTCACCAACTCTTGGATCTTCACCGCAGGCACCACTTCGTAAGGCACCACCGCACCGTCGATCACGCCTTTTGACAACGCGTCACCCACTTGTGGCACAGGCATGCTCACAGGGGTAGCACCCAACATGGCGATGAACTTGTTGGTCATGCGCGTCGGGGCACGCAGTTTCACACCTTTCAAATCAGCCGCTGTGCGCACTGGCTTGTTGACCATGTGGAACACCCCATCGCCGTGCACGTGGTATGCCAAGGCCTTGACGTCTTTGAATTCGGCTTTGGCGTATTGGTCCACGTAGTCCCACACTGCCTTGCTGGTGGCTTCTGGGCTTTGCATCATGAACGGCATCTCAAACACTTCGACAGAGGGGAAACGACCGGCGGTGTAACCAGGCAAGGTCCACACCACATCGGCGACGCCGTCACGCGCTTGTTCAAACAACTGAGGGGGCGACCCCCCCAATTGCATGGAAGGATAAATCTGGCACTTCATCTTGTTGTTCGACTCTTTAGCGATGCGGTCGCACCACGGTTGGATGAACAAGGTTTGTGCGTATGACGAAGCGGGCAAGAAGTGGTGCACTTTGAGTGTCACCTCTTGGGCCATGGCAGCGGGGCTGAGTGCGACAGCGGTCAGCGCAGCCGCGGTAACTTTAAGCAAACGGGTTTTCATTTTGTCTCCAGGTTATAAAAATTTAAGTCAACAAATGCACAAGCCACAAGAGGATAAGAATACCAAACCACCGTCACTTGTCCGATGGGTTTAACCCGAAGAGGTCAAGCGTGACCCTGACCTTGGCCAACTGTTAAAGAATTTGCAATGGCGTGCTCAATTGATACCCCACGCTGCGAATGGATTCAATGACCGCGCCCACAGCCCCGGCCTCCAACATTTTTTTACGCAAACGCACAATGCGCACCTCTAGGCTGGCTTTGTTTAAACCATCCATTTCCAAGCCCAACACATGGGCCAATTGCCACGTCTCTAAACGATTGGAGGGCGCGCGTGCAAACGCCATGAGCATGTCAGCCTCTGCGCAAGACAATCGCACAGCACCTAACGGTCCCGACAGTGTGAATTTGCTCAGCGTCAACACGCCCTCGGGTAAGGCTTGACGACGACGCACAAAACCTTGCAAGGCGGCACACAGCTCCTCAAAGTCCACGGGCTTGGTCATGTACAAATCAGCACCGCTTTCATAGCCCTGAACTTTTTCTTTGGTTTGAGAGCGTGCCGTTAGCATCACAATGCCCACCAAGGGATAGGCATGCCGAATTCGCTTGGCCAAACTGATGCCATCTTCGCCGGGTAAATTTAAATCGAGGATAAAAACATCGACAGCGCCCCCTTTGAGAGCCTCTTCCAACTCCTCGGCGCACGACAAACCCACCACGTGGTGTCCTTTTTGGGTCAACGCCAAGCACGTGAGCTCACGCAAATCTTGATGGTCCTCTACGACCACAACGTTCAAATGGGTAGCCACAGCACAAACCTCACACGTCTTTCATCAGGTGCATAACGACAATACGCGCCGATGCGATTGGCCAAACTCGCCACCAAAAACAAACCCAAACCCGTGCCCGATTGGCTTTGAGCCCCTGTGCTGCGATAGTATTTTTGAAATACTTTATGGGGTTCTGGCCAAGCCGCTGTGCCGGGGCGGTTAGAAAATGTCACCGTCACCCCTGGCGCACCATCTGGGCCATCGGATGACATCACGTGCACCTCAACGGGTGTTCGTCCGTCGCTATAGCGCAAAGCGTTGTCCAACAAATTGCCCAAAATGATGCGTGCATATTGGCGATCAGTGAGCACATCAGGCACCGTCGCCATGTGAAGCTGCAAGCGCTCAGCGGGGATGTTTTGACTGAAGACGAGCTCATTGAGCAAACGCACCACATCCACGCGCTCGGCTTTGGCTTCTGTGGCGCCCTCTTCGATTTGATCGGCATCAATGCACCGCTCAAGAATGGCTTTCATATCCACCACTGCGCGGCTGGCATATGCGGCTGATTTCTCTGGGTCGGTGCGGGTGTGCAAGGCCATGTCAATGACAGCCAATGGCGTTTTAAGCTCGTGCATCAACATGTGCAAAAAATGCGTTTGTTCGTCACGACGCTGCCGCTCGAAAGCGACTTGCTGTTGCGACAAGTACAAAGCATTCGACACCTCACGACGGTTCAACTCAAAGCGTCGAGCACGGATCTGCAAAAGCAGGGTCATCAGCATGCCTGAGAAAAAGCCATTCAACACCAAGTTGTGCAAGCTGTACTCTGTGGCCACATCAAAACCTAAGCTAGGCCATACCGCAACCCAAAGGGCAAATGTGAGGCTCAAGTAATAAACCGCCACGACACCACGACTGAAGCGAAATGGAACACCCGCTGTTTGCTTGTCTGTCGGATTTTTGATAAAGACCAAGACCGCCATCAACAACACGGCAGACCCTACCCCAATCGCCAGCATATTGAGCTCTAGTGCCAAACGGGTATAGCCTGCCAGCAGCAACGCCATCGCCACAAAAGCCACCGCATAAAAGGATCGCAAGAGGTGCATCAACCATGCAGGTGGTTCGTAATCACTTAAAAAATGCATCTCGAACCAAAAGGCCAAACCTGTGGCTGAAATCAAGACGATGTTGAAAACCAAATTGATGGTGGCTGGCGATGCCACCTCGCTCAAAAACACTCGGAAATATCCAAAGTACCCGACCATGTAGAGAATCGAGGCAAACTGTTTGATCACGAACGCCAGGTTGACATGGTCACGGTCACTGAGCCAGCTCAAAAAGACCCACGCCAAAAACATCACAATCAAGCCTGTGCTGACAGAGTAAATCAATTCCTGTGTGTGATCCAAACGTGAAGCTTCTACCTGCGTCAAGACCTCCACATGAATCATCAAGGTACTGGTGCTGCTGACGCGCAAATACACGTCACGTGCCTGAGTCTGTGCGGCGATCAAAAAACCGTGATTCAGTGACTGATATTCGGCATCCGACCAAGGCGTCATGTCGCCTGCTGTCGCGGGTTCTTTCCTTGTTGCATCGGCGGGATCGAACAGCACCACTTGATCCAAGAATGCGGGACGCACGCGCAACACCAATTTGTCACCGGCTTGCGCATTGGCCACAGGGTCAACGCGCAGCCGCAACCAGTAGGTGGCATCGGTGTACCCCTTGGCCAGAATGCCTTCATACGTCGTGTATGCCTGCTTTGAAGCGTCATCAAATGAGGCTTGCCCATGGACGTCTTGCCAATAAGCACGCGCAGAAGCGAAGTCTTTGACTGCCGCATGCGCAGGCAGTGCGCCCGCCAAAAGGCAAACAATGCTGGCGAGCGTTGCACCAACACGCAATATCTTTGAAATCAGTAAATACATATGAGATGTTGCCTAAATGCTAGCGCCTGAGATGTCAAAATCCTACAATTACCTACATACAAGCTTTCAAGACCCACATGCTGCACGTGTACTTTGCCAAGCCAAACCACCAATTCCAATGTCTTATGACCGTTTGAATGCTTTGCTTTGGCCTGCCAAGTTTGGCGCAATCATCACGCATCAGCCATTGCCAAGCCTTGGTGGCAGAAATACAAGCGCAAAGCACACAGAAAAACAGATTGGTCTCGTTTGATTTGCATTTCATGACCGCAGAAAACCATGTGGCGATCCGTAGTCAAGGAGATGCGGATGTGAACTTTTACTACGCCAATCAACCGGCCTTGCTGAAAAACGAACACGTCCGCAACATGAAAGCAGATTTTGAAAAAAATCTGTGGACATTTCATTACCAACACACGCCGTCAGCCAAGACCCACTGGATTCAGCTCAGCCTCAACCCTCTCAGTGGCGCACTGCGATACAAACAAACCAGCGATGACCAACACACGATTCATGCCGAAGGTGTCTGCGAATTATCTGCCCAAGGCCGAGACCTCTTTTTAGAAGCGCTTGCTGAAACCACCGCGAAATGATTTGACACACCACACCGTGCAGCTGGGCTGGTAAATTTATACTGCTACCCTTTGAAAGCCAACAAGCACATGTCCACCATCCCCGCCTGCCCCCAATGCGCCCAAGAAAACACCTACCAAGACGGCGACAACTATGTGTGCGCCGATTGCGCCCATGAATGGCCCATGGTGGCTGTCGCATCGGCTGACGATGAAGACGAAGCCGTGGTGAAAGACGCCAACGGCACGGTGCTCAAAGATGGTGATGCCGTGGTGCTCATCAAAGACCTGAAGGTCAAAGGGTCGTCCACCACACTGAAGATGGGCACCAAAGTAAAAAGCATTCGTTTGGTCGGCGGTGACCACGAAGTGGATTGCAAAATGGACGTGGGCAACTACATGCTCAAAGCTTGCTTCTTGCGCAAAGCCTAAACACCCGCTGCGTTTAAAGCACCCGACCTCGGTTCGACTTGATCGCCGAGGTCTTTTTTTTGCGGTCTAAGCGGCGCAGCTGAGAGGCGTAGGTGGGTTTGGTGGGTTTGCGCTTTTTGGGCGGATTGGCCACGCTTTGCACCAGATCATGCAAACGTGCAAAAGCTTCAATGCGGTTCATGTCTTGGCTGCGATGCTCTTGCGACTTGATCACCACCACCCCTTCTTGGGTGATGCGGTGATCTGACAAACACATCAGCCGTTCCTTCACATCCTCTGGCAAAGAAGACGCCATCACATCAAAGCGCAGGTGAATCGCGCTAGACACTTTGTTGACGTTTTGCCCGCCCGCACCTTGTGCGCGAATGGCGGTGACCTCCACCTCAGACTCGTTGATGTGCATGACGCGCTTAAACGTGCCAACCAGGCAGCTCTCCCATGCCCCACAGAATCAAACTGATGGTGAAGAATGACGCAACCGTGGTGACCAGCAGCGCTGCAGCACAAAAGCCTTCTTGACCATGTCGTTGCGCCAGTAACGGATAAATACCAAGCATGGGCATGCCTGCCAACAAAACAGCAGAAATTTTCAGACTGGGATCAATCGGCCCCACCAACATCAGCATGACGGCGACCGACAAGGGATGCACCACCAGCTTACCAATGGCAATCCAGCGCACCTCTTGAATCAGCCCCACCACACGCATACCGACCAAAGAACCGCCATTGACAAACAACGCGATCGCAGCGGTAGACGCCGCAAATAAGTTGACCGTCTTTGACAACACCTCTGGCAAATGCAAGCCCAACATCGAGAACACAAAGCCCAACACAATCGCTTGCATCATGGGCAGCTTGGCCATCCGCTTCAAGCTCTGAATCACCGTGTGTTGCCATGACAAGTGAGCCGTCTCGCCACTTTCAGCCACGGCCAATGCCAACGGAATGGTCACCAAATTTTCAATCAGCACCGTCAGTGCCAAACCCACACCTGCCACTGGGCCTAAAAACTGCAACAAGATGGGGTAGCCCACGTAGCCACTGTTTGAGCAACTCACGCCCATCGCCACCATGCCACTTTCAGTCAGTGGTTTTTTGCGCCAGACTCGCCATACGCCAAACCCAACCGCAAACGAAAACATCGACCCCACACCGTAGGCGATCAAATAGTTCGGATTCAGCACCTCGGCAAAATTACGTTGCGATAGCGCATTGAACAACATCGCGGGCAACGCAAAATTCAACACAAAACGACCCAGCACTTGGCCATCCACTTTGCTGAACATGCCGCGACGCGTGGCTGCAAAGCCTAAAGCAATCGACAAATAAATCGGACCGGTGATGGTGAGGATATTGAGCATCAGAGAGTTTTCTTATTTATTGTTTTTGAACGCCAGCGCGTTGGATCACATCACCCCAGCGTTTGATTTCGGTTTGCAACCAATCATGCGCTTGCACCACCGTGCTGGGATGCGGCTCCACATTCAACTCCAACAGTTTTTGACGCACGGCGGGCGTTTGCAAGGCGACATTCATCTCTTTGTTCAAGCGCTCCACCACGGCTTGCGGTGTTTTCGCAGGCACCCCCAAACCGTTCCACGAGGTCGACACCAAACTCGGCACCCCGCTCTCTTTGGCCGTTGGCACCTGTGGCAACGCGGCATTGCGTTTTTGGCCTGTCACCGCCAAAGCACGCAAGGCCCCACCTTTGATTTGTGGCAACACGGGACTGAGCACCTCAACGGCCACATCAATCTGACCACCTCGCAGGGCTGTCATCACCGCAGGCGTGCCGTTGAAAGGAACCACTTGCGCATCCAAACCCGCCACCGACTTGAACAACTCAGCCGTCAAATGCTGCGTACTGCCAATGTTGATGCTGCCGATGTTGAGCTTGCCTGGATTGGCTTTGGCCCAAACCAACAATTCGGACAGCGTATGAAAGCGTGACTCGCCATTGGTGACAATGGCCAAGTCAAACGTACCCATCAACGACACTGGGGTGAAATCTTTGACTGGGTCAAACGGCAGTGTTTTGAACAAACCCGCACTCACCGCATTGGCGTTGGACATCAACAACAGGGTGTAGCCATCAGGCTCAGATTTGGCCACCATTTCGGCCGCCACAATGCCGCCCGCACCGGGACGGTTGTCGATCACCACAGACTGGCCTAAACCTTCGGACATTTTTTGCGCCACGGTGCGAGCGGTCAGATCAGCCACACCACCCGCGCCAAAGGGCACCACGATGCGCAAAGGCTTGGTAGGGAAACTCTGCGCATGAGCACCTAGCGCACCACATACCAGCAGACTTGAGACCAACAAACGAGAAACAAACGATCGACGAGCTTGCATGGGGGTATCTCCGTGTGATGAACTAAAACCACATTGTCTTTCATCGCCCAAGGTCTGCTGTCAAGGTGACTGGGTACACTCTGGGGTTACGCATTTGATAGACCTATTCAAGGATTTGCCATGAACACGACCCCTTCCGGCCTGCAATACATCGACAACGTGGAGGGCGACGGCGCAACAGCCGCCGCTGGTCAGCACGTGAGCGTGCACTACACCGGCTGGCTCTACAAAGACGGTGAGCAAGGCGCCAAATTCGACTCCAGCCGTGACCGCAATGACCCGTTTGACTTCCCATTGGGCGCCGGCATGGTCATCAAAGGCTGGGACGAAGGCGTGCAAGGGATGAAAATTGGTGGTCAACGCACCCTCATCATCCCCCCAGAGCTGGGCTACGGCGCACGCGGTGCAGGCGGTGTGATTCCTCCCAACGCCACCTTGAAATTTGACGTCGAACTGCTCGGCCTCGAATAAATCAACACAACACGGTGGCTTTGGGCTGCCGATCTCAGGCGGGGCACAGCCCCGCTTTGTTTTGTTGCCGACAATTTTTTTGCAAAACCCCTCTTGAAATAGGGTTGGCCGCCCTCAGCTTCGCTGAATCTCCGTCCAACAAGCCCTACAAAGCATGTCAGAACCCACAGAAAACAAAGATTCCGCAGCAGCAGCGCCCTCAGCCGCTGACCATTTGGCTTCCCACATGGCTGGGATGGCTCCTGCGACCGAAGGCCATGCCGCCGCAGAAACTGCCCCACTCGACCCATTGAGCGCAGCCCAAGCCGAAGTAGCCACCTTGCAAGCCAAAGTGGCTGAACTGCAAGACCAATACGTACGCGGCCAAGCCGAGGTGCAAAACGCCCGCCGCCGTGCCGACGACGAAGTGTCCAAAGCCCGCAAATTCGCACTCGAGAGCTTTGCCGACAGCTTGTTGCCCGTGCTCGACAGCCTCGAAGCGGGTTTGGCCGTGCAAACGGCCACGCCTGAACAAATTCGCGAAGGTGCTGAGGCCACACTGCGTCAGCTCAAAAGCGCTTTGGAACGCAACAAAGTGGTCGCCATCGACCCCACAGCCGGGTCCAAGTTTGACCCCGCCCAACACCAAGCCATCAGCGTGGTGCCTGCCGATCAAGAAGCCAACACGGTGGTGACCGTGCTGCAAAAAGGCTACTTGATTGCCGAGCGCGTGCTGCGCCCCGCCTTGGTGACCGTGGCGGCACCGAAATAAACACTTGAAATTGGCGAAGTTATCCACACCTACGCCTCATCTGAATTTTTAAAAGTTACTGGAGTTAAACATGGGAAAAATCATTGGTATTGACTTGGGCACCACCAACTCGTGCGTGGCCATCATGGAAGGCAACACGACCAAAGTGATCGAGAACGCCGAAGGCGCTCGCACCACACCGTCAATCATTGCGTATCAAGAAGACGGCGAAATCTTGGTTGGCGCATCGGCCAAGCGCCAAGCCGTGACCAACCCACGCAACACCTTGTATGCGGTCAAGCGTTTGATCGGCCGCAAGTTCAGCGAAAAAGAAGTTCAAAAAGACATCGACTTGATGCCCTACACCATTGCCAAAGCCGACAACGGCGACGCATGGGTGGAAGTGCGCGGCAACAAGCTGGCGCCGCCTCAAATCAGCGCTGAAATTCTGCGCAAGATGAAGAAAACTGCCGAAGACTACCTCGGCGAAGAAGTGACCGAAGCCGTCATCACGGTGCCCGCTTACTTCAACGATGCACAACGCCAAGCCACCAAGGATGCAGGTCGCATCGCGGGCTTGGATGTCAAGCGCATCATCAACGAACCCACCGCTGCGGCTTTGGCGTTTGGTTTGGACAAAACCGAAAAAGGCGACCGCAAAATTGCGGTGTACGACTTGGGCGGCGGCACGTTTGACGTGTCCATCATCGAAATCGCCGACGTCGATGGCGAAAAACAATTCGAAGTGTTGTCCACCAACGGCGACACCTTCTTGGGCGGTGAAGACTTTGACCAACGCATCATCGACTTCATCATCTCCGAGTTCAAGAAAGAGTCTGGCGTTGACTTGTCCAAAGACGTGCTGGCCTTGCAACGCCTCAAAGAAGCGGCTGAAAAAGCAAAGATTGAGTTGTCATCGTCTGCATCGACCGACATCAACTTGCCTTACATCACGGCTGACGCTTCGGGTCCTAAGCACTTGAACATCAAACTCAACCGCGCCAAGTTGGAACAACTGGTGGACGAGTTGATCGAGCGCACCATCGCCCCTTGCCGCACCGCCATCAAAGACGCGGGCGTGTCTGTGAGCGACATCGACGACGTGATCTTGGTCGGCGGTATGAGCCGCATGCCCAAGGTGCAAGACAAGGTCAAAGAATTCTTCGGCAAAGAACCACGCCGTGACGTGAACCCCGACGAAGCCGTGGCCGTGGGCGCTGCGATTCAAGGTCAAGTGTTGTCGGGTGACCGCACCGACGTGTTGTTGCTCGACGTGACACCGTTGTCTTTGGGCATCGAAACCCTGGGCGGCGTGATGACCAAGATGATCGCCAAAAACACGACCATCCCCACCAAGTTTGCACAAACCTTCTCCACAGCCGAAGACAACCAACCTGCCGTGACCATCAAGGTCTACCAAGGCGAGCGCGAAATGGCCTCTGGCAACAAGAGCTTGGGCGAGTTCAACCTCGAAGGCATCGCACCTGCTGCACGTGGCACACCTCAAATTGAAGTGTCCTTTGACATTGACGCCAACGGCATCTTGCACGTGGGCGCCAAAGACAAAGCCACCGGCAAAGAAAACAAAATCACGATCAAGGCCAACTCCGGTTTGAGCGAAGACGAAATTCAGCAAATGGTGAAAGACGCCGAGTTGAACGCCGCAGAAGACAAGAAGAAGCTCGAAATCGTGCAATCTCGCAACCAAGCCGATGCCGCTGTGCACAGCGTGAAGAAGAGCTTGGGCGAGCACGGTGACAAGCTCGACGCTGGCGAAAAAGAAGCCATCGAAGCCGCCATCAAGGAAGTTGAAGAAGCATTGAAAGGCGAAGACAAAGCTGCCATCGATGCCAAAACCGAAGCCTTGATGACCGCCTCACAAAAGCTGGGCGAAAAAGTCTACGCCGACATGCAAGCCGCCCAAGCAGCTGGCGGTGCCGCTGCTGCTGGCAGCGAAGCCAAACCAGCCGACGACAACGTGGTCGACGCTGAAGTGAAAGAAGTCAAAAAAGGCTAAGCCCTTTCTCACCTTCTGAGCTGACCTCGCCGCGTTTCGCCTGAAAAGGTGAACACGCGGCGAAGTCTTGATCAAGCCCAACAAACACGGCACTGCCTACACCATGTCCAAACGCGATTTTTATGAAGTTCTCGGTCTTGCCAAAGGCGCGAGTGACGACGAGATCAAAAAGGCTTATCGCAAACTCGCGATGAAGTACCACCCTGACCGCAACCAAGGCGACAAAGCCAAGGAAGCGGAGGCGCAATTCAAAGAGGTCAAAGAGGCCTACGAGATGCTGTCTGACGCCGAAAAACGTGCGGCCTATGACCAGTACGGCCATGCGGGCGTGGACCCCAATATGCGCGGTGGTCATGGTGGCTTTGGCGGTGCGGGTTTTGGTGAGGCCTTTGGTGACATCTTTGGTGACATCTTTGGTCAACAACGTCGCGGCCCCGGCGGCCGTCAGGTTTACCGCGGCAACGACCTCAGCTATGCCATGGAAATCACGCTGGAAGAAGCGGCCAATGGCAAAGACGCGCAGCTCAAAATTCCAGGCTGGGATGAGTGCGAAACCTGCGACGGCACTGGCGCCAAACCCGGCACCTCGGTCAAAACCTGTACCACTTGCCACGGCAGCGGTCAGGTGCAAATGCGCCAAGGCTTTTTCAGCGTACAGCAAACCTGTCCGCATTGCCGAGGCTCGGGCAAGATCATTCCCGACCCTTGCACCAGCTGCCATGGCCAAGGCAAGATCAAAAAACAAAAAACGCTGGAGGTCAAAATTCCAGCGGGCATCGACGATGGCATGCGCATTCGCAGCACAGGAAATGGTGAGCCTGGCACCAACGGTGGCCCGCCTGGTGATTTGTTCATCGAGATCCGCGTCAAGAAGCACGACATCTTCGAACGAGATGGCGATGACCTGCACTGCTCGGTGCCCATCAGCATCACCACCGCCGCCTTGGGTGGTGAAATTCGCGTGCCCACACTCGCAGGTGAAGCGGCGATTGACATTCCAGAAGGCACACAAAACGACAAACAATTTCGTTTGCGCGGCAAGGGCATCAAAGGCGTTCGCGCCAGTTTCCCTGGCGATTTGTACTGCCACATTTCTGTGGAAACACCAGTCAAGCTGACAGAGCATCAACGCAAACTGCTCAAAGAGTTGGACGAGTCTTTGAAAAAAGGTGGCTCCAAGCACTCACCTGCGGAAGGTGGATGGGCGGAAAAACTCAAGCGTTTTTTCAACTAACGCACGCATGAAGTTTCCCTCTTAAAAAAGGGGATACTTCACGCATGAGCGTCAACATCACATTCTTGGGAGGAACCGGCACCGTCACCGGTTCTAAATATTTGATTCAGCACGACGGCAAGAAATTGCTTGTCGATTGCGGTTTGTTTCAGGGCTACAAACAGCTGCGCTTGCGCAACTGGAGCCCCATGCCTGTAACCCCCACAGACATTGATGCGGTCATCTTGACGCATGCCCATTTAGACCACAGTGGCTACGTGCCCTTGCTCTATCGCCAAGGCTATCGCGGTCGCATCCATGCCACACCTGCCACATGTGATCTGTGTGCGATCTTGCTCCCCGACAGTGGTCACATCCAAGAAGAAGACGCCGCTTTCTTGAACCGCCACGGCTACACCAAACATGACCCCGCCATGCCGCTGTACAGCAAGCACGACGCGTTGTTGTCTTTGCAGTTACTCAAGCCCGAACGGGAAACAGCCACCTTCTCACCCATTCCCGGCTGGAAAGCCACGTTCAGCACCGCTGGCCACATCTTGGGGGCATCGAGCGTGTTGGTCGAAGTGGCAGGTCGTCGCATCTTGTTCAGCGGTGATGTGGGCCGCCCCGACGACATGATCATGAACCCGCCGGCCCCACCGCCTGACGCAGACACCGTGCTGATTGAATCCACCTACGGCAACCGCGAACACCCCCATGAAAACATCATGGCCGAATTGGCCCCGGCTCTCAAACGCGTCGCCGCACGCGGTGGCGTCGCAGTGGTGCCTGTGTTTGCAGTAGGACGCGCACAAGCGCTGCTGCACGCGATTGCCGTGATGAAAGAGCGTGGCGACATTCCACACGGACTGCCTATCTTCTTGGACAGCCCGATGGCGGTGCACACCACCGATTTGTTTCAACGCCACCCAGACGCGCATCGCTTAGATGCACACGCGCTCAAAGGCTTGAAGCATGTGGCCACGATGATCGAGACCACGGAACAATCCAAAGCCTTGTCCAAACGTCATGGCCCCATGGTGATCTTGGCCGCCAGTGGCATGGCCACAGGTGGCCGTGTGTTGCACCATCTGGCCCACTACCTGCCAGATCACCGCAACATGGTCATTTTGACGGGCTACCAAGCACCGGGCACACGTGGTGCCACCATTGCCAGCGGCGGCACCATGCTTCGCATGCACGGACAAGATGTGGCCATCCACGCCGAAGTGGTGCAACTTCAATCGTCATCGGCGCATGCCGATGCCACACAGCTGATCGGATGGCTGGGGCAAATGCAGAACAAGCCCGATCAGGTGTATGTGGTGCACGGTGAACCCGAAGCCTCTGATGCCTTGCGCCAACGCATTGAGCGAGACCTCAATTGGCGCGCCATCGTGCCAGAACACGGCAGTGTTTGGCCCACCTAATTTGACACAAAGGCGCGAGACAATGCGCACCATGTTTTTAGATCCTCCTGTTCGTCAGCCACGCGCCACCATGACCTTGGTGGTCGTGGCGAGCTTATGGCTGGCCACTTTGGGCAACCTAACTCTGTGGCGAAATTTGATCGCCACGCCAGACCTGACAGGCTGGCACAGCTGGGTGTTTGGCTGCGCATTTGTGCTCATCATTGCCAGCGTACTGACAGCCGTGTTGTCCTTGTTTGCTTGGCGCGTCACCCTCAAACCAGTCATTTCTTTGCTGCTCTTGCTCGCAGCGTTCGCCACCTACTACATGTGGATGTACGGCATCGTGGTGGATACCCCCATGGTGATCAACGTGTTTCAAACCGACACACGCGAAGCCCGTGATCAATTGAGCTGGCAATTGTTGGCAACTGTGTCAGGCTTAGCCCTGCTACCCATGACATGGCTTTGGCGCCAAGCTGTTGAAACAACATCGCTGACCAAGCAACTGTGGCGCAATGCAGGGATGTGCGTGGTCGCGCTCGTGGTGGCGTTTGGCACACTTCAATTGGTGTTTCAAGATTTCGCATCACTCATGCGCAATCACACGCAAATGCGCTACCAAATCAACCCACTGAACAGCATTTATGCCTTACTCGATTTAACCGTCATCCCCTCTGATCAACCCAGAGGTCCTCTACAGCCCTTGGGCTTAGATGCGCACATCGCTGCGCGAGATGGTCAACCACAACGCCCCCCCCTGTTGGTTTTTGTGTTGGGCGAAACGGCACGCAGTCATAATTTTTCACTCAATGGGTATGAGCGCCCCACCAACCCATTGCTGGCCAAAGAAAACATCACCAGCTTTCGCCATGTAGCGTCATGCGGCACCAGCACGGCAGAGTCGGTGCCTTGCATGTTTTCTCATTTGGGTCGATCTGAGTTTGCCAACCGACGCAACGAATTTGAAAATATGCTCGACGTGCTGCAGCATGCCGGCTACGCCGTGCTGTGGATCGACAACCAATCGGGTTGCAAAGATCAATGCGATCGCATTCCCAATACAAACACATCCAACCTGACACACCCAGAGTTTTGCACAGGGGATGAATGCCGCGACACCGTCATGCTCGCGCGCATAGATGCTGAACTGGCCAAACTCCCCGCCGAACGCCGCGCACGTGGCACGGTGGTGGTCATGCATCAAATGGGGAGCCATGGCCCCGCCTACTTCAAACGCTCGCCCGCAGAGTTCAAGGCCTTCACGCCAGAGTGCACCGACACGTCACTCTCCCAATGTGACCGCACTCAAGTGGTGAATGCCTATGACAACACGATTGTGTTCACCGATTACTTTTTGTCGCGTGTGATCGGCTGGCTCAAAACCCAAGAAAAAACAGCCACGCCAGCCATGCTCTATGTGTCAGACCATGGCGAATCCTTGGGCGAGAAAAATATCTATTTGCATGGCCTGCCTTACAGCGTGGCACCGCCTGAGCAAACCACGGTACCCATGATCACGTGGTTATCGCCCGGCTTCGAACAACTCAGCCGCGTGAGCACACGTTGCTTGCAAAGCCAACGCGACAAACCCTTGTCACACGACAACCTGTTTCATTCCGTGTTGGGCTTGATGGCGGTCAAAACCAACATCTACCAACGCGAGCGTGATTTCTTCGCAGCCTGCGAAGGCCGCTGACAACACCCCAGCGCGTTAGAGGAAGCGGTCAAGCAACTTGCGCGTGTGACGGTCCAGCGATGGCAAGTCGCGAATCAAAAATTGCACGCCATGGGCATCGGCCACGATGAGTCGCGTGGCGCTCAGACGACGAATGTCTTCCTCGCCTTTGAGCACCAGCTGCGCAGGACCTCGGTTGGTTTGCACACGCCACACGCTGGGCGTGGAAAAGCTGTTCACCCCATCCAAACGCAAAATCTCAGGCATGAACTCGCGCCCTTGCAGCGCTTGCGCCACGATGTCGCGCGCATTCGTGGGAAGGTCGTTGAGGTGCTCCACCCACGCCAATTCTTTGCCTTCAGCGCTCAAGATGGAAATGCATTGGTCAGGCGTGGCAATCGGAAACGCACGTGTGACCACCGCACCTACATGATGCGTGCCATCGGCCAAGGTGACCACCAATTTGCCAAAGGGATCAAAAGCCAAAGAAAAATCGAGGCTCAACGCGTCGCTCATACAGACTCCTTCGTGGATGCGCGTGCGACTGCATCTTCTGCGTTTTTGGCTTGGGCTTCGTACAGGCGGTAGTAGGCGCCTTGACGTGCCATCAAGGTGTCGTGGTCACCTTCTTCCACCACCACACCTTGCTCCATCACCACCAAGCGGTCGGCTTTGTTGAGCGTGGACAAACGGTGCGCAATCGCAATCGTGGTGCGACCTTGCACGAGGTTGTCCAAGGCCTTTTGAATTTCTTGCTCGGTCTCGGTGTCCACGGATGCCGTGGCCTCGTCCAAGATGAGGATGCGTGGGTTGATGAGCAAGGCACGTGCAATCGAGATGCGTTGGCGTTCACCGCCCGACAGGCCTTGACCGCGCTCGCCCACCAACGAGTCATAGCCTTGCGGCAAGCGCAAGATGAATTCATGCGCATGGGCTGCACGGGCGGCCGCCACGATTTCTTCGCGTGTGGCATCGGGTTTGCCATAGGCAATGTTGTCGGCAATCGTGCCAAAAAACAAAAACGGCTCTTGCAACACCATGCCAATGTGACTGCGGAAATCAGACAAGGCGATGTTGCGAATGTCGATGCCATCGAGTTTGATCGAGCCCTCACTCAAATCGTAGAAACGACAAATCAGGTTGACCAAGGTGCTTTTGCCCGAACCGCTTTGGCCCACCAAACCAATCATCTCGCCGGGGCGAATGTTCAAGTTCATGCCGCGAATCACGGCACGGTTGCCATAACGGAAACCAGCATCTTGAATCTCGATACGCCCTTGCACAGGCGTGGGCAGTTTTTGTGGGTTGGTGGTTTCGGGCACGCTGGAGACGTGGTCTAAGATTTCAAAAATACGCTTGGCGCCCGCTGCTGCTTTTTGCGTGTGCGAGACGATGCGGCTCATCGAATCCAAGCGCGTGTAAAAGCGACCGATGTAAGCCAAGAAAGCGGCCAACACGCCCACCGAAATTTGGTTGTGCGAGACCAAGTAAATGCCAAAGCCCCACACCACCAGCAAGCCCACCTCGGTCATCAACGTGACCGTCGGAGAAAACAAAGACCAGACAAAATTGATGCGGTCATTCACCGCCAAGTTGTGCTTGTTGGCATCGCGAAAACGGTTGGCTTCGCGCGTCTCTTGGGCAAAAGCTTTGACCACCCGGATGCCGGGAATGGTGTCGGCCAACACGTTGGTGAGTTCTGACCACACACGGTCAATTTTCTCGAAACCCGTGCGCAGCTTGTCACGCACCGTGTGAATCAACCACACAATGAAAGGCAATGGCAACAAAGTAGCCGCAGCCAACTTGGCATCGATGCTGATCAAGATGGAAGCCGTCATCAAAATCATCAACACATCGGTGGCGAAATCCAGCAAATGCAACGACAAAAAGACGCAAATGCGATCGGTCTCCGCGCCAATGCGGTTCATCAAGTCTCCCGTGCGACGGCCACCAAAGTATTCGAGCGACAAGCGCATCAAGTGCTCATAGGCCGTGGTGCGCAAATCGGCACCGATGCGCTCCGACACCAAAGCCAAGATGTAGGTTTTGAGCCAACCCAAGCCCCAGGCCAGCAAAGCGGCGCCTAGCAGCCCCCCCAAATACAAATAAACCAAATCATGGTCAATGTCTTTGCCGTTTTGGAACGGGATCAACACATCGTCCATCAGTGGCATGGTGAGGTACGGCGGCACCAAGGTGGCGGCAGTAGAAGCCAAAGTCAACAAAAAGCCGGCCAACAAGCGCCATTGGTAAGGCTTGGCAAAACGCCACAGACGAAACAAGCCCCAGGTGGACAACGGGGCGTGCTGCTCGCGGCTACACACAGGGCATGCGTCGCCCACGTTTTCGAGCTGCAGCTTGCACTGCGGGCAGCGGGCTTGAGCCGATGCGGTCAATGATTTTCCGTGCATCAAAAGCTCCAGACGATCGGCAAATTTCTCTTGCAAACGCATGGCTGTGACGTTGTGCGTCAGGGTGAAACGCCAGCTGGCAATGCGACGTGTGGCGTCCACCAAACTCAGGGTACCCACGCCAGCATGGTCTGTGTGGGTCATCTTCATGCCAGCGACCAGCGGCCAGCTGTCCCAGACGGGGGGAGAACCCGCCTCTTGGGCCGCAAAAAGCACCCTTTGGTCTGTCACAATCAGTAGCCCTAGCGAAAAATGCAATTGGGCGTTCAGGTCAACCTCTAGCCAAGCTAGAACGTTTTCATGAGCAGACAGTTGTGCAATCGCTGAAGTTTGCCAGCCTTCGGGCAGAACAACTTTGGTGGAAGCCGATAAAGAAGAATTCATTATTGGAATTTTGCTGCTTCAATCGATGTAAATCGATGGACGGCGATAAAAATAAAAGCAGGAACCAGGACTTTGTTAAACCCCAGCACGTTGACAAATGATTGTATCGCCGCAGCCTCGGAGGTCGCTGTGGTGACCTTGGCTCTCCCCCCTGCTCTAGCCACACCAAACACCCGCTAAATACCTCCGCTCATTTATGGCCTTCAAAGACATCCAAATCCTGCGCATGAATTACCTGCGTGGGCCCAACATCTGGACTTACCGCCCCATCATCGAAGCCCTCATTGACTTGGGCGAGATGGAAGACCACCCCTCCAACAAAATTGATGGGTTCAACGACCGCATCAACGGCTGGTTGCCCGGCTTGGTCGAGCACCACTGCGGCGTTGGCCACCGTGGCGGCTTCCTCACCCGATTGGTGGGCGGCACCTGGATGGGGCACATCATGGAGCACGTCTCCATCGAGTTGCAATTGTTGGCCGGTGCCCGTGCAGAGTTTGGCAAAGCCCGCGAAATCAGCAAACGCGGCATCTACAAAGTGGTGTTCCGCACCGAGCACGAAGAACTGGGCCGCGAAAGCTTTCTTGCGGCTCGCGAGCTCGTCATGGCCGCCGCCAACAACAAACCTTTTGACATCCATGGCACCGTGGAGCGCTTGAAAAAGATTGCCGACCTGCGTTGTCTTGGCCCCAGCACGGCCTGCATCGTGGATGCGGCAGTCGAACGCAAAACCCCCTTCATTCGCCTGACCGAAGGCAACTTGGTACAACTGGGCTACGGCTCTAAACAGCGCCGCATCTGGACCGCCGAGACCGACCGCACCAGCGCGATCGCCGAAACCATTTCCAGCGACAAAGACCTGACCAAGCGCTTGCTCACACAGTGCGGCATTCCCGTGCCTGAAGGCCAGATTGTCAAAACCGCCGACGAGGCCTGGGAAGCCGCCCAAGACATCGGCTTGCCCGTGGTGGTCAAACCTTTGGATGGCAACCGTGGTTGGGGTGTCTCACTCGACGTGAACACCGAAGAAGGCGTGCGCAAAGCCTGGGTCGCTGCCGAGAAAGAAGGCAGTGAAGTCTTGATTGAGCGTTATGTGCGTGGCGATGAGCACCGCGTCTTGGTGGTGGGCGACCGCGTTGTGGCCGCCACCCGTGGCGAAACCGCGTGCATCACTGGCGACGGCACCTCCACCGTGGAGCAGCTGATTGACAGCCAAATCAACACCGACCCACGCCGTGGCATTGCCGAAGGCTTCCCGCTCGACCTGATTCGCTTGCACACCCCACGCGGCGAAATGTCTTTGCTCGAAATTCAACGCCAAGGCTTAGAGCCCACCAGCGTGCCCGAAAAAGGCCGCATCGTGGTGGTGCAACGCAACGGCAACCTGAACAACGATGTGACCGACTTGGTTCACCCTGAAGTTGCGGCTGTCGCCACCCTCGCTGCGCGCGTGATTGGCTTGGACATTGCCGGCATCGACATCGTCACCCAAGACATCTCGCGGCCCTTGGAAGAAACCCAAGGTGCCATCATTGAAGTCAACGCAGGTCCTGGCTTGCTGATGCACGTCAAGCCTGCGGTAGGCCAACCCCGCCCAGTGGGCAAGGCCATCGTCGAACATTTGTTTGGCCCCAAGGAGTCTGGCCGTATTCCCGTGGTTGGCATTTCGGGCAGCCAACAAACCACCGAGTTGTCTCAGCTCGTGGCTTGGTTGTTGCACCTTTCAGGTCGCCGCACAGGCTTGGCTTGCAAAGAAGGTCTGTACATGGACCAACACCATTTGGGCAAATACGATGCGCGCGGTTTTGAAGCCTCGGAGCGCTTGCTCATCAACCGCGCTTTGGATGCCGCTGTGTTTGAAACCACCCCAGCCCTCATCTTGGATGAGGGCTTGGCCTACGACCGTTGCTTGGTCGGGGTGGTCACCAACATGCCCGCAACCGATGCGGCATTGATTGAAAAACACGACATCCAAACCGAGGAACAAATGCGCACAGTCATTCGCACCCAAGTTGACTTGGTGTTGCCTGAAGGCGCCGCTGTTCTGAACGCCGATGAAGAAGCGGTGACCACTTTGGCCGAACTCAGCGATGGCGAAGTGGTGTACTACGCCAAAGACCCAAGCAACGCCACCATGGCGGCCCATTTGCAAGCCGGTGGCCGTGCCGTGTTCTGCAAAGACGGCCATGTCACCTTGGCGCGTGGTGATCAAGAAACACCGCTGTTTCACCTCGACCTCGAATTGATTGCGCGCTTGCTCAAAGACGGTCTACACATCTCCACGCTGCTCGCGGCGGTCGCCACCGCGTGGTCCCTGGACATTGCGCCCCTGCTGATTCGCGCTGGTTTGAAAAATTTCGGACAACAAAACCAACAAGTTGCCAAAGACGTTGCAAGGATGAATGGCTAATGGAAGTCTCTCGTATCCGCGCCCTGCGCGGCCCTAACCTCTGGACCCGTCACACAGCCGTGGAAGCCATGGTCAAGTGTGAAGAAGGTGAAGTCGACCTGAGCCAACACCCAGACTTTGAAGGTCGTTTGCGCAACCTGTTTCCCGGTGTGGGAACCTTGCGCCCCACAGACCACAAGGTCAAGCTCAGCATGGCGCATGCCTTGGAAGCGGCCACTTTGCATTTGCAAATTGAAGCAGGCTGCCCCGTCACGTTCAGCCGCACCACCCCCACCACCGATCAAGGGTTGTTTCAAGTCGCGGTCGAATACACCGAAGAGCAAGTGGGTTGCCTCGCCATCCAATTGGCGCACGAACTGTGCTTGGCGGCTTTGAACAACACCAGCTTCGATGTGGATGCAGCGATTCACCAGCTGCGTGAACTCGATGAAGACATTCGCTTGGGCCCATCGACAGCATCCATCGTCAACGCGGCCATCGCACGTGGCATTCCGTTCCGTCGTTTGACCGAAGGCAGCTTGGTGCAATTGGGTTGGGGCAGCAAACAACGCCGCATTCAAGCAGCGGAGATTGACTCCACCAGCGCCATTGCTGAGTCCATCGCACAAGACAAAGAACTGACCAAAAAGCTGTTGCATGCCGCAGGCGTGCCCGTGCCCTTGGGGCGTCCTGTCACCAGCCCCGAAGACGCATGGGCTGCCGCACAAGAGATTGGCCTGCCCGTGGTGATCAAACCGCGCGACGGCAACCAAGGCAAAGGCATTTCTGTCAACGTCACCACCGAAGAAGGGGTGAAAGCGGCTTACTTGACGGCTGTTGCGCACCGCGACGATGTGTTGGTTGAACGTTTTTTACCTGGTAGCGATTACCGCTTGCTGGTGGTGGGCAACAAGCTCGTAGCCGCAGCACGCCGCGAACCACCGCTGGTCATTGGTAACGGCAAAAACACCGTGCGTGAGTTGGTTGACATCGTCAACGCCGACCCACGTCGTGGTGAAGGTCATGCCACCTCATTGACCAAAATTCGCTTTGACGACATCGCCATCGCACGCCTGAAGGAACAAGGCTTTGAGGCCAACTCGGTGCCCGCCAAAGGTGCCCGCGTGATTTTGCGCAACAACGCCAACCTCTCCACAGGTGGCACCGCCACCGATGTGACCGATGACGTGCACCCCGAAGTTGCCCTGCGTGCTGTCGCCGCTGCACAAATGGTGGGCCTCGACATTTGCGGTGTGGACGTGGTGTGCGAGTCTGTGCTGCGCCCCCTCGAAGAACAAAGCGGCGGTGTGGTCGAAGTCAACGCCGCCCCGGGCTTGCGCATGCACCTGAGCCCCTCGTTTGGCAAAGGCCGTGATGTGGGTGAAGCTGTGATGGCGACCATGTTCCCCGATGGTGGCGATGGCCGCATCCCCGTGATTGCGGTCACCGGCACCAACGGCAAAACCACCACCGTGCGTTTGACCTCTCACCTGCTGCGCGCCAATGGTTTGCGCGTGGGCATGACCAACACCGATGGCGTGTATGTCAATGGCCGTCAAACCGACAGTGGCGACTGCAGCGGCCCACGCAGTGGCCGCAACGTGCTGGCACACCCCGATGTGGATGCTGCCGTGCTCGAAACCGCGCGTGGCGGCATGTTGCGCGAAGGCTTGGCCTTTGACCGCTGCCAAGTGGCCGTGGTCACCAACATCGGCATGGGCGACCATTTGGGGTTGAACTACATCACCACCGTGGAAGACTTGGCCGTGTTGAAGCGCGTCATCGTGCAAAACGTGGCCGAATCCGGCACGGCCGTGCTCAACGCCACCGACCCCATCGTGGTGAGCATGGCCAATAAATGTCCAGGCCAAGTGACGTTCTTTGGTTTGGATTCACACCACCCCGTCATTGCCACACACCGTGCGCAAGGCAAGCGCGTGTTGTTTGTGGAAGATGACCAAATCGTCGCCATGCAAGGCAACCACTCGGTGCGTATCCCTTTGTCAGAAATTCCTGTCACACGCGGTGGCGCCATCAGTTTTCAGATTGAAAACGCCATGGCATCGATTGGTGCGGCATGGGCCGTGGGCGTGCCTTGGCAAACCATCTGCAAAGGCTTGGCCACGTTTGTGAGCGACAGCAACGCTGTGCCCGGACGCTTCAACGTGTTCGACTACAAAGGCGCCACCGTGATTGCCGATTACGGCCACAACCCGGATGCCATCAAGGCATTGGTGCAAGCGGTGACCAACCTGCCCGCACAACGACGCAGCGTGGTCATCAGCGGTGCGGGTGACCGGCGTGACGAAGACATCCGTGAGCAAACGCGCATCATCGGCGAAGCGTTTGACGATGTGGTGTTGTACCAAGACGCGTGTCAACGTGGCCGCGTGGATGGCGAGGTGCTCAAGCTCTTGCGCCAAGGTTTGGATGGTGCCAAACGCACCTCACACATTGACGAAATTCACGGTGAATTTTTGGCGATTGACCGCGCGATGGATCGTCTGCAAAAAGGCGATTTGTGCTTGATCTTGATTGACCAAGTGGATGAAGCTTTGGCCCACATCACGCAGCGCGTGAACTCGGCAACTTTGGCGGGCTAAGTTTTACTTTGCACACGTAGAAAGGCCACTCGATGGAGTGGCCTTTTTCTTTGCTAGCAAGCAATCTCTGTCGCTTAGAACAAGCCTTTGTACTGCTCTCGCAGCAAATTCTTTTGCACCTTACCCATGGTGTTTCTTGGCAACTCCGCCACCACAAAACACTTCTTGGGAATTTTGAAGTTCGCCAGTTGAGACTTGAGCGCCGCAATCACAACGTCCGCATCCACCTTGGCACCGGGCTTGGCAATCACCACCGCCACACCGACTTCGCCGAAATCGGGATGCGGCACCCCAATCAAAGCGCTTTCAGCCACACCGGGCATGTCGTTGATGTAGCCCTCAATTTCGGCGGGGTACACGTTGTAGCCGCCGCTGATGATGAGGTCTTTGCTGCGCCCCACGATGACCACGTAGCCACGCTCATCCACCTTGCCCACATCGCCCGTTTTGAAATAACCGTCGGCTGTGAACTCTTCTTTGGTTTTTTCGGGCATGCGCCAGTAGCCACCAAACACGTTGGGGCCTTTGACTTGAATGCCGCCAATCTCTCCCACGGGTAAAGCCTTGCCTTGGTCGTCTTGCACGCGCAGGGACACACCAGGGAGCGGGAAGCCCACGGTGCCACCACGGCGTTCGGTTTGACCTGGGTAACGTGCATCGGCTGCGTAGGGATTGGAGGTGAGCATGACGGTTTCGCTCATGCCGTAGCGTTCCAGAATGGTTTGCCCCGTGCGTTCTTGCCATTCGTTGAATGTTTCCAGCAACAACGGCGCTGAACCCGCGATGAACAAGCGCATGTTCGACGCTTGCGCTTGGGTCAGACTAGGCTCGGCCAACATGCGCACATACAACGTGGGCACGCCCATGAAGACGGTGGCTTGCGGCATTTTGGCAATGACGAGTTTGGGGTCGAACTTGGACAACCAAATCATCTTGCTGCCATTGAGCAAGGCACCATGAATGGCGACAAACAAACCATGCACATGGAAAATAGGCAAGGCATGAATCAACACATCGCCTGGCTTCCAGCCCCAGTAGTCTTTCAAAGTCTGTGCATTGCTCAGCATGTTGCCGTGCGAGAGCATGGCGCCTTTGCTGCGGCCTGTGGTGCCACTGGTGTACAAAATGGCGGCCAAGTCATCGGCTTTGCTTTGCACCACATGATGTTGATCTGAACAATGCGCGGCACGCTCCAACAAGCTGCCTGTGCGGTTGTCGTCCAAGGTGAACACGTTTTGCGTGCCCGCCTTGAAGGCAATTTTGCTGACCCAGCCAAAGTTTTTGCTGCTGCACACCACCACGGCGGGTTCGGCATTGCCAATGAAATACTCAATTTCAGCGCTTTGGTACGCTGTGTTCAACGGCAAGAACACATAACCCGCGCGTAAGGTGGCGAGGTAGAGCATGACGGCTTCGACCGACTTCTCCACTTGCACCGCCACGCGTGAACCTTTTGGGATGTGCAGCGAGTCAAGCAGATTCGCCATCATCGCGCTGGCACGCTCTAAATCAGACCAGCTGTAGTGCAAGCCATCATCGGTTTCGATGGCGGTTGCGTTTAAGTCTTTAGGAAAGGCAGCACGCAGAGCTGCAAAAAGATTGTGATTCATGTTGTTTCTTTAGATCAAGAAAAGAAAAGGTCTTCCACATCGCCTGAAACAGGCGCAATGTTTTTAGCCATGAGTTGGCGGTTTTTATCGATTCGCTTGAGGTCGTAGAGGTAGTTCACCATCAAGCCATGGGATTGTTTGAGCCCCTTGGGTGATGGATCGGCAAACCAATTGATGCGTTCAACACGAGCACCATTGCCCAAGTGAAAACGGGCCACAGGGTCCAATACTTGGTCGCCTTGTTTTTCCAAACCTAAATACTGCGCAGCGCATCGCATGAGAAATGAACGCAAAGGCGACTTGGTCGACAAAGCACCTAACACCAAGGGCTGCTCAATGGCGGCCAACACATGCGTTGACGTCGGGGGTTCAAAACTGATCTCTCGCCCAAGTGCCGCCAACTCTTTGTCGGTTAACTTGGCAAGCATTGCGTCTGCATTACGCGTCAACCAAGGGCGTAATCCTGGAATGGGCGACAAGGTGGCAAAAGTTTTAAGCTTAGGAAACTCTTCACGCAAAGTTTCCACCACGCGTTTGATCAGCGAATCGCCAAAGCTCACACCACGCAAGCCCGCTTGTGTATTGCTGATGGAGTAAAAAATAGCAACCGTTGCTTTTTTCAAATCCTCAGGCGCAGCGCTTTCATCCAACAACGGCATGATGTTGTCAGCGATCTCATGGAGCAAAGCAACTTCAACAAAGATCAAAGGCTCATTGGGCAAGCTGGGGTGAAAGAAACCGTAGCAGCGACGATCACTGTCCAAGCGGTTTTTCAAGTCAGCCCAACTGCGAATGTCATGCACAGCTTCGTACTTGATCAGTTTCTCAATCAGCGAAGCGGGCGAATCCCAACTGATGGTGCGCAACTCTAAAAACGCAATGTCAAACCAGGTGGAGAAGAGGTTTTCTAACTCTGCATCCAAAGCCAACAAACGCTTATTGCTTTTGAGTTGAGGCAGCAGCTCTGCACGCATATCGACCAAGAAACGCATGCCGCCGGGATAAGCTGCAAAGCGTTGCAGCAAGCGCGTACGGGGCGATACCAAAGCACGGCGCAAACGAATTTCAGCAGACCCCTCATCCGAGGTCCCCAATGCAGCATCGTATTCGTCACGCGCGGCACGCACCTTGGTGGCATCGGGCCCGAACTGCTCACTGATCAACAGCCACAGATCTTGACGCTCTGCCACCTCCGCTTTGGCATACCAGTCAGCCAAAGCTTTGGCACGTCGACCACCTTCGACTTCGCTCACTTGCGGATCCACCACCGATTGCAACAAGAGCAAGGTGCGACGCAAATGTCGCGGAGACAACGCTTCTTTTTGTTGTTTCAACGAAGCGCCTAAACGTTCACGCGTGGAACGATCTTCAGGCTTGGGCGATTCGCTGGCATGCTCCGAGTTGCGAAGCAAATTCAATTTGCTGCTGAGCCACGTGGTTGCATTCATCTCGCGCCTTCTTGATTCATGAAAAAGTCACTTCACACCCATCACCAAATTGGGCAAGCCCGTGGCGATTTCTGGGAACAAACAAAGTAAAAAAACGGCAACAAACATGAGTCCTAAGAAAGGCATCACACCCCAGATGACTTCTTTCAATGAAATATCAGGCGCAACGTTTTTGATCACAAAAATGTTCAAGCCCACAGGTGGATGAATCAAACCCATCTCCATCACAATGGTCATGACCACGCCAAACCAAATCAGATCAAAACCTGCCGCTTTGAGTGGCGGCAAAATGATCGGGGCCGTCATCAAGATGATTGACACAGGTGGCAAGAAGAAACCCAACACCACCACCATCAACAAAATCACCGACAGCAGCACCCAGCGCGACAACTCCATGTCCACAATCCAATGCGCAGCACTTTGACTGATGTGCAAATGACTCATCACATAGCTGTAGAGCAAAGACATGCCAATGATGAGCATGAGCATGGTCGACTCTTTGAGCGTGGACGACAAAATAGGCATCACGTCTTTGGGGCGCCACAAGCCATAGACCACGGCAACCAAACCCAATGCCAACAAACCACCCAGGCCTGCCGTTTCAGACGGTGTGGCATAGCCGCCATACAAGGCCACCATCACACCAATCAACAACACCAAGAATGGCAAGACGCGTGGCAGCATTTCTACTTTTTGCGACAAGGTGAAATGCTCTTTATCTAAGTAAGCAGACTTGACGCCGCCTGCTTCGTACACCTTCAAGGCCATTTGGTATTCCTTGCGTGCGCGCACCACGGCGTATCCCGCAAACAAAGCCACCAACAACAAACCTGGGCCAATTCCGGCCAAGAACAAGCGCCCCAGTGATTGCTCAGCAGCCACTGCATACAAAATCATCACGATGGAAGGCGGCAACAAAATACCCAACGTGCCGCCAGCAGCAATGATGCCCGCCGCAAAACCAGGCGAGTAACCGCGCTTGCGCATTTCAGGAATGCCAGCAGAACCAATCGCTGAGCAAGTGGCTGGCGATGAGCCTGCCATCGCTGCAAACAATGCACATGCAAATACGTTGGCAATGCCCAAACCACCGGGCACCTTGTGTAACCATGCATGAATGGCCGAGTACAAATCTTGACCTGCACGCGATTTACCAATGGCTGCGCCCTTCATGATGAACAAAGGAATCGATAACAAAGTAATCGATGCCATTTCTTCATACACGTTTTGCGTCACCGTATCGAGTGACGATGCGGGCATGAAAAAGTACATGAATCCCACAGCAACGGTACCCAAAGCAAACGCAATCGGCATACCCGAAAACATCACCAAGAGCGTGGCTGCGCCATAGCTCAAACCAATCGCAAGTTCACTCATTTCTGGTCTCCACGGACTTCACCGCCAGTGAGCTGAACTGCTGACTGTAAAAACAACTGAACGGCCAACAAGCTCATGCCCACGGCCATCAAAGAATATGGGATCCACAAAGGAGGCGCAAAACTACTGGAGGTTGTTTGACCTTCAGTCCATGCCTCATGGAACAAAGCCCATGACTTCCAAGAGAAGAACACACAAAAAGCAGTCGACACCACATCCACCAACACGGCACGCACTTTGTTGACCGAGTCCGGCAAGATGGAGGCGAGTGCTTCGATGCCAATGTGGCCGCGTTGTGATTGCACATAGGCCGTGCACATGAACGTGGCTCCGACCAACATGAACACAGAGGCCTCGTCTTGCCAATCGGTCGCCACCTTGAACAAGTAGCGCGTGAGCACGGAATAAGTCAAGACGCAGGAGGTCAACACCAAGGCCAGCATCGACAAACGAAGCACCAACACATTGAACGCATCCAAAGCGGCCATCAACGCGGCAACAACAGCATTCTTGGGGCGCTTGATCTCAGCCGGCGCGCCTGTCTCTAATTCAAAACCGTGACTCACAGTGTTTGCTCCGCCAAAGCCAACAACTTGGCACAACCTGCGTTCTTAGAGGCGTAATCTTTCCATGCGGTTTCACGCGCAATGGCTTGCCATTTTTTAATGGAGGCGGGTGTCAGGTCCACCACTTTCGCGCCCGCTTTTTGATAGACATTAGCCACTTCGATGTCATCTTTTTTGGCGGCTTCTAAAGCGAATTTTTCCATTTCTGCACCCACGGCCATGATGGCGTCACGTTGGTCTTGTGGCAACGCATCAAAGATGGCTTTGGACATCATCAAAGGCTCAAACATGAACCAGTACGCGCCCTTGCGACCGGTCGTCAAAGCCTTAGCGACTTCTTCCAAATGGAAGGAGATGAACGAAGTCGATGATGTCATCGCTGCATCCATCGCGCCAGTTTGCATGGCTGCATAAATCTCATTCGACGGTAAGGTCACCACGGCTGCGCCCGCCTCTTTCAAGATCATGTCGACCTCACGTGAGCCGCCGCGCACCTTCATGCCTTTGGCGTCTTCTGGATCCACGATAGGCTTGGTGCGAGAGGCCACACCACCGGCTTGCCAAATCCAGCTGATCAACACAATGCCTTTGTCCAGCAACAAGCGGTTGAGCTCGGCGCCCACAGGCTTGTTTTTCCAGCTGTAGGCCTGTTCATAAGACACCACCAAACCCGGCATCAGACCGATGTTGACTTCAGGAATTTCTCCCCCCGCATAAGAGAGCGGAATCAGCGCCATATCCAGTGCGCCTTTGCGCATAGAGGAAAACTGCGCATTGGTCTTCATCAACGAAGAGCCAGGGTAAATCTCAAACTTCAAATTGCCCTTGGTGCGCTTCTCCACCTCAGCAGAAAACATGCGCACGAGACGATCACGGAAATCACCCTCTTTGATCGTGCCTCCAGGAAACTGATGGGAAATTTTGAGCGTTTTGTTTTGCGCAAACGCATTCACAAATGGCAAAGCGCTCAGTGAAAAACCACCCACGGACTGAAGAAGGCTGCGACGTTTCATGTGATGTCTCCTTGGACTATTGTTGGATGCTTTGACATTCAAAGCATCAAATTTTGTATTTATTAATTTAGCATTTGTACTCAAACGTGTTCATAGTGAATACCCTATAGACAGTTTTAAATCCAAAGCTCATCAAAGTGGCAGAATTCAAACCATGAGAATTTCGGACAAATTGCGCGAACAAATCGAGGAACACATCGCCACGGGCGAGTACGCGCCGGGCAGTTCGCTTGATGAAGCAACCTTGGTTGAGCAATTTGGCGTGTCTCGCACGCCGATTCGAGAAGCCCTGATTCAGCTCGCCGCAGAGGGTTTGATCGAAATTCGCCCACGCCGAGGCGCCATCGTGACCAGCATCGGTCCTGCGCGATTGATTGAAATGTTTGAAGTGATGGCTGAACTTGAAGCCATGTGCGGACGTTTGGCCGCACGCCGTATGACCCCCCAAGAGCGTGAAGAACTCACGCAAGCCCATTTGGCTTGTGAAGAGGCTCGCGCGAACCAAGACTCAGATCAATACTTCTATTGCAATGAGCGCTTTCATTCAGCGATCTATGCAGGCAGTCACAACACTTTTTTGAAAGAGCAAGCCAACCAGTTGCACCGTCGCTTGCGACCTTATCGCAGGTTGCAGCTTCGAGTCCGGGACCGCATGAGCGTGTCCTACAAAGAACACCATGCGGTGGTGAATGCCATCGCATCGGGGGATGCAGATGCGGCTGCGGCTGCACTGCGCGAGCATGTGGTGGTGCAAGGTGAGCGATTTGGCGACTTGCTGTCGTCGCTCTCCGAGTTATCGCAGCACGCTTAAGGTAGAGACTGACGTTTGGCGTGCACCCAGAGTGCCACGCCCACCAGCACCATCGGCACGCACAACCATTGGCCCATGCTCATGCCCAAGGCCAACAGCCCCAAGTGCGCATCGGGCTCGCGGAAGTATTCCGCCATGAAACGCAAACTGCCATAGCCCATCATGAACACACCAGACACGGCGCCAATCGCGCGTGGCTTGCGCGCGTAAAGCCACAAGATGACGAACAACAAAATGCCTTCGCCCAAAAACTGGTAAATCTGGGAAGGATGGCGCGCCATGAGACTGCCGCTTTGCGGAAACACCATCGCCCACGGCAGCGTTGGGTCTGCTGCCCTGCCCCACAACTCACCATTGATGAAGTTCCCCACACGGCCTGCGGCCAAACCCGTTGGCACACAAGGCGCGATGAAGTCTGTCACCCACAGCCATGGGCGGTGACGCTGCCAAGCAAAGACCGCCGTGGCCACAAACACCCCCAACATGCCACCATGAAAACTCATGCCGCCTTGCCAAACGGCAAACACGTCGAGTGGGTGTTCAAGGTAATACGCAGGGTTGTAGAACACGCAATAGCCAATGCGCCCACCCAGCACCACACCCATCACACCGTAAAACAAAATGTCTTCGATGTCCTGCTTAGACCACGACCCCAGCACCACTTGCGCGGCGTAGGGCTCGTGCTTCAAACGCAAGTGGCCCAAACCAACAAACAAGGCGAACGCCGCCAAGTAAGTCAGGCCATACCAATGAATGGCGATGGGCCCTAGCGCGAGTGCAACAGGGTCAATTTGCGGGTGAATCAACATGCGTGCAGGCCTGTCAATCAATCGAGCAAGGACAAATCGCGCACAGCGCCTTTGTCAGCCGACGTCGCCAACTTGGCATAGGCCTTCAAGGCCGCTGACACTTTGCGTGGGCGTGGCAAGACAGGCTTCCAGCCTAACTTATCTTGTTCAACGCGGCGCTTGGCCAACTCTTCATCGCTCACCAACACATTGATGCTGCGGTTGGGAATGTCGATGCGAATGCGGTCACCGTTCTTCACCAAACCGATCGTGCCGCCAGCTGCCGCCTCAGGCGAGCAGTGCCCAATCGACAAACCAGATGTGCCACCTGAGAAACGACCATCGGTCAGCAACGCACAGGCCTTGCCCAAACCTTTGGACTTGATGTAACTGGTGGGGTACAACATTTCTTGCATGCCGGGTCCACCTTTGGGGCCTTCGTAACGCACCACCACGATGTCGCCCGCTTTGACTTGGTCGTTCAAGATGTGTTCCACCGCTTCGTCTTGGCTTTCCACCACATGAGCGGGGCCTTCAAACACCAACAGGCTGTCGTCTACGCCTGCGGTTTTGACCACGCAACCGTCCAAAGCGATGTTGCCTGTCAAGACAGCCAAACCACCTTGTTGGCTAAATGCGTTGTCCACAGAGCGAATACAGCCCTCGGCACGGTCTGTATCGAGGCTAGGCCAACGCGTGTTTTGGCTGAAAGCCACTTGCGTAGGAATGCCAGCGGGCCCTGCCATGTAGAAGTGCTTCACCTCATCGGATGGGTTGCGCGCAATGTCCCACTTATCCAGCGCGTCTTTCATGGTTTTGGCGTGCACGGTGGGCACGTCGGTGTGCAGCTTGCCTGCGCGGTCCAACTCACCCAAGATACCCATGATGCCGCCAGCGCGATGCACGTCTTCGATGTGGTACTTGTTGGTATTGGGCGCGACCTTGCACAACTGAGGCACGATTTTCGACATGCGGTCGATGTCGGCCATGGTGAATTCAATTTCGGCTTCTTGGGCAATGGCCAGCAAATGCAAGATGGTGTTGGTCGAGCCCCCCATCGCGATGTCCAATGCGATGGCGTTCTCAAATGCTTTGAACCCCATCGAACGAGGCAGTAACGACGCATCATCTTGCTCGTAATAGCGCTTGCACATGTCCACAATCGTGCGACCTGCTTGCTTGAACAACTGCTCGCGGTCGGCATGTGTGGCCACCACGGTGCCGTTGCCTGGCAAGGCCAAGCCCAACGCTTCGGCCAAGCAGTTCATGGAGTTGGCGGTGAACATACCCGAGCATGAACCACAAGTGGGGCAAGCCGAGCGCTCGACTTCAGCCAAATCGGCATCGCTCACTTTGTCGTCAGCGGCCATCACCATGGCGTCAATCAAATCGAGTTTCTTGAACTCCATCACTTGCGTTTGCGGATTGGCTAAACGCACCTTCCCCGCTTCCATCGGCCCACCTGAGACAAAGATGACAGGGATGTTCAGGCGCATCGCAGCCATCAACATGCCGGGGGTGATCTTGTCGCAGTTGGAGATGCACACAATGGCGTCCGCGCAATGCGCGTTGACCATGTACTCGACCGAATCCGCAATGATGTCGCGGCTGGGCAGCGAATACAGCATGCCGTCGTGGCCCATGGCGATGCCATCGTCCACGGCAATGGTGTTGAACTCTTTGGCCACGCCGCCTGCAGCTTCAATTTCACGAGCCACCAGTTGACCCAAGTCTTTCAAATGCACATGACCTGGCACAAACTGTGTAAACGAGTTGGCAATGGCGATGATGGGTTTTTGAAAATCGTCATCCTTCATGCCTGTGGCGCGCCACAAGGAACGGGCCCCCGCCATGTTGCGGCCAGCAGTGGAGGTCTTGGAACGATAAGCAGGCATGTATGGACTCCGGTCAAAAAAGCTTCAGAAAAATCTCTCAGGATTATCGCCCGAATGCGCACGCTACACTGGCATCGTCCCCGACTCCACACGTGAGGTATGTGTATGAACCCGCCACTTTTTGCACTCGCTGCTATCGCTGTTGCTTCGGCATCTACGCCTGTGTGGGCCGACCTGGCGTTAGCCACCTCTAAAAACTGCATGGCTTGCCACGCGTTAGACAAACGCATCGTAGGCCCTGCCTACAAAGATGTGGCTACCAAGTACGCAGGCGACAAAACTGCGGTTGACAGACTGGCCAGCAAAATTCAAAAAGGCGGTGGCGGCGTTTGGGGCCCCATGCCCATGCCGGCCAACACCCAAGTCAATGAAGCCGAGGCCAAGAAGCTGGCCGCTTGGGTGTTGACCATTAAATAAACCGCCTCTTCATGCAAGCATGGCGACAGCGGCTTTGAGTAAACTCAGCCGCTGTTTTTACCTCTGGCCTTTTTCAGGACTATTTCCATGACCACGATCCGCCAAAACGACCTGATTGAATCGGTCGCCGCCGCTCTGCAATACATCAGCTACTACCACCCTGCTGACTTCATTTCGCACTTGGCCAGCGCCTACGAACGCGAACAAAGCCCTGCGGCCAAAGATGCCATCGCACAAATTTTGACCAACAGCAAGATGAGCGCCTTGGGTCACCGCCCGATTTGCCAAGACACCGGCATCGTGAATGTGTTTTTGAAAATTGGCATGGACGTGCGCTGGGAAGGCTTCACTGGCAGCTTGGAAGATGCCGTCAACGAAGGCGTGCGCCGTGGCTACAACCACCCCGACAACATGTTGCGCGCCTCAGTGGTCGACGACCCTCAGTTCGCCCGCAAAAACACCAAAGACAACACGCCTGCGGTGATCTTCACGCAAATCGTGCCCGGTGACAAAGTGGATGTGACTGTGGCGGCCAAAGGCGGCGGCAGCGAGAACAAGTCCAAGATGTACATGCTCAACCCCAGCGACAACGTTGTCGATTGGGTCTTGAAAACGGTGCCTACCATGGGTGCAGGCTGGTGCCCTCCTGGCATGTTGGGCATAGGCATTGGCGGCACGGCCGAAAAAGCCGTGCTCATGGCCAAAGAAAGCCTGATGGATGACCTCGACATGTACCAGTTGCTCGAAAAGTCCAGCAAGGGCGAAAAGCTCAGCCAAGTCGAAGAGCTGCGCTTGGAGCTGTACCACAAGGTCAACGCCTTGGGCATTGGCGCGCAAGGCTTGGGCGGCTTGACCACGGTGCTCGACGTGAAAATCAAGATGTACCCCACACACGCAGCCAGCAAACCGATTGCCATGATCCCGAACTGCGCCGCGACACGCCATGCCCACTTTGTGATGGATGGCTCAGGCCCGGTGTATTTGGAAGCGCCTTCATTGGATCTGTGGCCCAACGTGGACTGGACCCCCGACACACAAAAGAGCAAGCGCGTGGACCTCAACACCCTCACCAAAGAAGAAGTGGCGAGCTGGAAGCCAGGTCAAACCCTGTTGCTCAACGGCAAGATGCTCACTGGCCGCGATGCCGCACACAAACGCATCCAAGACATGCTGGCCAAAGGCGAGAAGTTGCCTGTGGACTTCACCAACCGCGTGATTTACTACGTCGGCCCTGTGGACCCTGTGCGCGACGAAGTGGTGGGCCCCGCAGGCCCCACCACCGCCACCCGCATGGACAAGTTCACCGAGATGATGCTCGCCGAAACCGGCTTGATTTCGATGGTGGGCAAAGCCGAACGCGGCCCAACCGCCATTGAAGCGATCAAGAAGCACAAGTCCGCGTACCTCATGGCGGTGGGCGGCGCGGCCTACTTGGTATCTAAGGCCATCAAACACGCCAAGGTGGTGGGCTTTGCCGACCTCGGCATGGAAGCCATTTACGAATTCGACGTGGTCGATATGCCTGTGACTGTGGCGGTCGATTCAGGCGGCACCAGCGCGCACATCACTGGCCCTGCCGAGTGGGAAAAGCGCATTGCCACGGGTGAATTCAAAGGCATTGGCATCAAGTCCAACTGAGCGCGCATCGCCTGATCAAGAAAAAACCGCGCTGAGCGCGGTTTTTTTTGTGCTTGAGGTTCTCAGTGCAAATGACGTGGTTTGCGCCCGCCATGACCACCACCGTGACCGCCATTGGGGCCACGCGGGGGGCGACCTAAATCGAGCGAGTTCACGAGGTTGTCAAAGCGTTCTGAGAACAGCTTGTCAATCTCATTGACCACACCACCCAGCTCTGCACCATCAAAGTGACGTTCCATGAGGTGGATCACATCGTTCACCAACATGTCGCGTTGCGCTTGCATGATGTCGGCAGGCGTGGGACCCACGAACAGCATCATGAAATCGTCACGTGAATCTTGGCCGCGAGAGTCGTCTTCGTCATCAAAGTCGTTGTCGTAAAACGTGACTTCAATGGGGGCGCCAGCGGCTGTGAGCTCGTTCAAGTTCATGCACATATCGTCCATGCTTTGACGAAAATCATCATCACCAGAGACGGTCCAGCACATTTGTAATGTGTGTTCTTCAGGATTGAAACGAATACCCGGCTCTTCAGGGTAAGCGCTGGTTGCACCGTCTTCGAGGGATGTGGCACCTGCGTATTGCCACAAAGGGCGCAGGGCATCTTGCAACTGTTCTAAGCCGACTTCAGGCTGCAATGGGACCAGTCCATGCACATGGATTTCATACGCGGCGTTGTAGCGTGCCATGACGAAACTCCTTCCTTGTGCTCATTAGTGGTGCCCGAGGCCGGAATCGAACCGGCACGCCCCTTACGGAAGCGAGAGATTTTAAGTCTCTTGTGTCTACCAATTTCACCACTCGGGCAGTGTCGTTGTGAGCGCAGATTTTACGCCAGCCGCCTCTGAGACTCGGGCAAGCCATGACCGATTTCAGATATTTTTTCGTCTATATTGGCATTGGAATTTTTTGAGCATGGCTTAAAACAACAAACATCCAAACCATTTAAGGAAATTGTTCATGACACAACGCATCACACGCTCTTTCTTGTTGGCCGCTTTTCTTGGCTTAAGCCTTCACCTCGCTCAGGCCGCAGACAAAAAAGAGGCTGCGGACCCAGCCGTTAAAAAGTCAGAGGCTGGCATTTGCCACGACAAAACCAGCACGTCATTTGGCAACACCAAAAAGTTCACCGCATTTGCATCGATGGATGAATGCGTGAAAAGTGGTGGGCGTCCTGCTGCAGGACAACCTGCAGCCACGGCAGAGCCCATCGTGAAAAAGTCAGATTCAGGCATCTGCCATGATAAAAATAGCCCAAGCTACGAACGCACCAAAAAGTTCACAGAGTTCAAAACTGTGGATGAGTGCGTGAAGAGCGGCGGCACGCTGCCCAAGAAATAAGCCTCAAACCTACCAGCGCAGCGTTCAAAGACCTGCGCTGTTTTTTGCGACTTCGTCAAAAATCTTTTGGCGAATTTCGTTCTTGCGGCGTAGCTGAGAGCGCTTGTTAGACGGCACGTCTTGTTCAGAACGTGCGACCCATTCGATGGGTAAATTCCAATGGGTATCAGACACAGCGCCCGTCGTGCCCATCTCTTCCCACAAACCGTTGTAACTTTGCCCCACACGTTGAGACAAACTGCGGTAGCCTGAATAAACATGGGCCGCATCAGACACCCCCACCATGCCGACCAATTGCCAGCCTGAGGCTAAGCCTTGCAATGCGGTCATCAAGATGTTTTGTGGACGTGTACGTTCCATTTTTTGCGTGACGATTTTGATTTCTTGGTTCAAAAAACGCTGACCTTGCATGTTGCCAATCGCCATCACAAAACCGGATGTTTGTATTCCAACCATCTCCGCAGGCAAGATACTGAATGCAGCCCGCATCACGGCAGCACCGTTGAATTTGAGATGCAATTCAAACTCACCCTCACGCCCTAAACCACGACCAGGCTCGATGTCGATGGTGATCTCCCCCTCGGGATAGCTTTGCGTTAAATAGGTGTACGAACCGCGCTTGTAAAAATCCACAATTGCTATCGCTGAATGACGACCAGTCAACCACTCAAAGTGGGCCAACATGGCGTTCGTGCGCGCTTCAGGACTTAAACCATCCCATAAATAAGGGCGCATAGGTCGAAGCATGACAGGAAGCTCACTGTGCGTGAGCTCCGTCAAACCGTGTGTCTGAAAAAACCGACGAATTCGATGCAACTGCGTTTCACACAACCAGTAGCGCAAGCGAAATTTCAAGCGTCTTTTAGCCGTTTGCACCCACCCACCCGAGCCGTTATCGGTCAGGTGAAATAGTTCTGTAGCGCTAGGATTTTCTAAATTTCCAGACGTCATCGGCTTTATTTCAATAGATACAAAAAAGCCCCTGCAACATGTGTTTCAGGGGCTCTTTGAAATTGGAGCGGGAAACGAGGCTCGAACTCGCGACCTCAACCTTGGCAAGGTTGCGCTCTACCAACTGAGCTATTCCCGCGTGGAGTGATTAATTCCGAAGCCACTATTCTAATCACAAATTCACTCATTTTTAAGAATGAGGCTCAGAAATATTCAAGACACCAAAGCTTTGGCAATTTTGTGACGAGGCACCGTCGATTTTGGGCATTGCCCCTTGGGCAATTCAAACCACTGGCGCACATCTGCTTCGAGGCCCACGCCATGCATGTAGTTGTAGATGGCCTTTTTCAACCCGCGTCCAAGGGTGTCATGGTCTGTCCCTGTCGGGTCAATAAAAGCAATGTCGTTCTTGGCAAAACTCACCTCGGGTAACGGCACAACGTGTACCCCATAGTCTTCAGGGTTTTGACCTACAGGTGAATGCACCGTGCATGCAAAACGATGGAAGAAACCACTTTGAACACATCCGTTTTCAAACAGCTGACGCACGTACTCCAGTGCATCCACCGTGTCTTGCAGGGTTTGTGTAGGGAAGCCATACATCAGGTACGCATGCACCAAGATGCCTGCCTCTGAAAAACCTTTGGTGACCCGAGCAACCTGCTCCACAGAAACGCCTTTTTTCATCAAATTCAGCAATCGGTCGGACGCCACCTCCAAGCCACCCGACATCGCGATGCATCCGCTCTCAGCCAACAACTCCGCCAACTCCGGCGTGAAAGTTTTTTCAAACCGAATATTGCCCCACCAAGAAATGTGCACCTTGCGACGCAACAATTCTTCAGCCAAGGCCTTCAAGGCTTTGGGTGGAGCCGCTTCATCGACAAAGTGAAAACCAGTTTGTCCGGTCTCAGCCACGATTTGCTCAATGCGATCCACAAGCGTGATAGCGGAGGCCGTTTCATAGCGGGAGATGTAGTCCAAGCTGACATCACAAAAACTGCATTTTTTCCAATAGCAGCCATGGGCCACCGTCAGTTTGTTCCAACGACCATCGCTCCACAAACGGTGCATGGGGTTGAGCATGTCCAGCAACGACAAGTAGCACTCGAGCGGCAACCCATCCCACGTGGGCGTGCCCACATCTTCAAACGGCACATCAGGCTCTGCCCAGTTCATCAGTTGCACCTTGCCTGCCTCGTTACGCACAAAGGTGCGAACCAAACGCTGCACGCTGCGTTTGCCCTGTAGATGCTCAATCAAGGTCAGCAAGGGGCGCTCACCCGCGTCTAAGCTGATGAAGTCCACGTAGTCAAACACACGGGGTTCAGTCAACTCACGCAACTCAGTGTTCACAAAACCACCGCCCAAACCAATGCGAATGTGGGGGTGATGTACTTTGATGGCCTGGGCCATACGAAACGCCGCATACACCGCACCAGGAAACGGGACAGACAGCAAGACCAGCTGTGGCTGGTGTTTGGCGATCACGGCCAAGGTCAACGCATTCAGCGTGTCGTCGATCAAGGTGGGGGGCGCTTGCAAGGCTTGTGCTAAGGGTTCAAACGTGGCTTGACTACCTGCCAACTGCTCGGCGTAACGCACGAATTCAAAACGGCTGTCTACAGCATCTCGCAGCACATCCGCCAAATCGTTCAAATACAAAGTGGCCAAATGGCGCGCGCGGTCTTGCTGCCCCAGCGCACCAAAGGCCCAAGCCAATGGGTCACCACTACCCTCGTCGTCATAGGCGTCCAGCACAGCAAAGCGCGGACCTTCAGGCAAGAAACCCCGCCCTGCAATGCGATGACTCAAGGTCGAGTCACGCCCCTGCAAAAACGCAACCGTGGGAGCAATGGTGGATTGGTAGCGCTCGAAATAATCCAGAAAGTAGTTGACGCAAGCCGTGCGCTCAGCTTCGGGTTTTGCCAATGCACAGCCGCGCACTTGAGCCAAACCGTTTGGCGTGAACAAGGCCAAGACCAGCGCCAAAGCCAAGTCTTCTTGCACCGCATCCACGCCTTGAGAACGTAAAAACCCTGTCAAGTAAGCCGTTGAAGGGTAAGGCGTGTTGAGTTGCGTCATCGGAGGAATGAGACTCAAAACACGAAAAGATGGGGCAAAAAGGGAGGATTCAGGCATGGTGAGCAATCATTATCGACGCCACCTCTGCTAGGACGTGTCAGGCGGTCAAATCAAAGTAAATTCTGTAAAAATCTCTCAAACCGCTCAAGATTGTCGGTTTGATGTCGAAGCCTAAAAGCTAACTTTCTTTTTTAACCACAACAAGGACACCTCTGTGAGCAACATGACACCTACCTGCGCCTGCTGCGGCCCGCTTCAATTGGCCGGCAATCACTCACGCCGCGGCTTCCTCGCTGCCGGCGCTGCCACGGTCGCTGGTGGTTTGATGGGCCTGGCGCCCTTTCAAGCCCAAGCAGCAAGCGGCAACTACGAAGCCATGTTGGTCAACTGCATTGACCCACGCTTCACCACGCTGAGCTGGCAATACATGGGCTTGCTGCAAGGCATCAGCCGCGACAAGCTGACGGATAACTACAGCCAGTTTGTCATTGCAGGCGGCCCTATTGGCGCTGTACACCCCAAGTTCTCGGCTTGGCACAAGGCCTATTGGGACAACTTGGACATCACCGTGTCCTTGCACCACATCAAACGCGTTGTGGGCATCACCCACCGCGATTGCGGAGCTGCCAAACTGGCTTTTGGCGACGACAAAGTGGCGGACAAGAACGACGAAACTGAAGCGCATGCCGAAGCCTTGAACGAGTTCCGCCGTCAAGTGCTCAAACGCCACCCCAAGTTGAGCGTCATCACTGGCGTGATGAGTTTGGATGGCCGTGTCGATTTGATTGGTTAAATCGCTAAAGCCTAGGCATCTTGAACCGATATATAGGGTTCAAGGTTGCTTAGGTTTATGACCGCTCTCGCCACCAGCCCGAAGTTTTAGGGCGCGTGTGGACTCCAATTCACCGCCGAGAGCGGTCCCCTTTTTTATCGACAAGCCACTTCATACATACGGTAGTGTCGAATGTCATCAAAGTGCAACGGCGTCTTGATGAACTGCTTGGCAAACTCTGAATTACTTTGCTGAATAAACGTGTCTTTCACCTGATGCGTGATGAACGGCACCTTACCCACCATGTCGCGGTAAAAAATCCGCTCCATCAACTGAATCGATTGCTCTTGGCAATTGATCTCATACGTCGATTGCTCGGAAGAGTAGTTGTACAACGTCACCTTCACCACCGCTTTAGGCGTATGAAACGGCACTTTGGCGTCTACTGGCATTTGTGTGAACGTGCGCAAAACCTTGACTTTGCCCTTGTCTTCTATCGGCGAGTAGTAATAATCGTTCGATCCATGGCTATTGTTGGTGAAGAACACCCACCCTGCCCAAACCGGCATATGCAGGGCGATTGCACCCAGTACGAATAAATATTTATGCATAAAGTGGATAGATTTTATTGGCAAAGCAACCACGAATCTCGAACAGATGAAGCCGCGCGTAAATCATGGAAAATCAGCCCATGACTGAAACAACACAACGCCCTGCACTCCCCGATCATTTATCCATTGACCCACGCAGTCCGCACTATGCGCCTGCTGTGTTTGAGTTTGAAATTGGCATTCGCTTCAACGACAAAGAACGTTTTGATGTCGAAGAGTATTGTGTCTCTGAAGGGTGGATCAAAGTTCCCGCCCACAAAACCTTGGATCGCAAAGGCAAGCCCTTACTCATCAAGCTCAAAGGGAAAGTCGAAGCGTTTTACAAATAACTTCAACAGATACGTATGACAAAAGCCTATTTGATTGGTCAAATCACCATCACCAACCCAGAGGCTTATGCCGTGTACGCGTCGCAAGTACCCTCAACCATCACAGCATTTGGTGGCAAGTACTTGGTCCGTGGTGGACATGCGACGCAGGTGGAAGGCCAATCGCAAGGAGACAGAAATGTGGTGATTGAGTTTCCAAGTCGAGAACGTGCAGAAGCTTGGTATGCCAGCGAAGCCTATCAAGCCATCATCAACCACCGCTTGAACAATGCCACGGGTGCGTTGGTGCTCGTCGATGGCTACACCTTATGACTCTCAATCGAATTCAAAAAATAGGGATTGCTTTTTTCATCTCTAGTTTGTTGCCTGCCTATTTACTTGCAGACTGGCGATATCAAGCCAACCAAACGACCATCACCGACCGATATGAGCGCGAGCAAGCGCTACACCTCAGTACCGACAAGTTGTTAGACAACTGCGAAAAAGATCAAACCAACGAAAACACCCCTTACGGGGTCCATCATCAAATCTGCAATCAAGGCACACAAGAACACGCGCAGACTGAACGCGCAATGGGCTTGCTAGATCAAGAAAAAGCGCGCAATGAGGTTCGGATGTACCAAAACTTCATACTGTTCGTGCTGCTCTTCAACTTGCTTGGCTTCGTCACCTACAAAGCGAGCCAATTTTTGGCGAGAGAAGAAAATTAATACTGGATCGTTAGGCAGACATCGCATTGCCAGACAAATAACTGGCGTAGTTACTTGTCAATTGGTCATAAGCACTGAAGGCCTCATCCACTTTGTTTTGCTTTTGCAGCAACCAACCATAGTTAAACCACGCCAAATGTTTTTTCTCATCACGGCCATGGGTCAACCATTGACGGTACAAATCAATCGCCTCTTGGTATTTGCCGGAAAGTTGCAGCATTTCAGCGGATTGAATCAATTCGTTCAAAGAAAGCGTTGCGCTTGTAGCGCCTGATGTGTGTGCGTGTGACATGAAGTGATCTCCTAATAAGATGGCTTCATCTAACAAAGCACTTTCTGTGCCAACGGAAATTTGACACCAAATGACCCTAGCGTAGCGATGCGGGTACTTTGTCCAAACGCATCACCGGGTATTTGTTGTAGGTTGGGTCATGGTATGGAATCTCGCGAATCCAGAAATCTAAGCGTTGGTCGGGATCATCGTGAAATCGGTCATCACGATCCATCCGCGTTTGGTATTCCTTGCGCAAGACCGATAATTTTTGATGCAGCTTGTCACCATAGCGTTCACGTATCCGCTTATCTTGCCCATACATCCATTGGGCAATTTGCAATTGTCGATGGTTAGAGATGTGATCCGTCACTTCGTAAGCGGTGTTAAATAAACCCCAACGAGACAACGAATCGGGCGCGACAGGCTCGAACAAATGCGCCACCAACAATGCACGTGGCTGCCGAATAGGTACATACAACGAACCTTGGGGCAAATTCACGTCTGACGGCAACCATTCACCTGTGACATTGGTGCGCAATCGCCCTTGAAAGGTTCGCGTTTCAAACGAAATACTATCCTGATCAACAAGCAGCTCTTGAACGCTGACGCCTTGCAGGGCTTGGGGCAAAGTTTGAAATGCAATATTGTGTTTTTGCAAATACGGCAACACCACCGACACCCATCCGGCAGGAACGATGTAACCCGCCTGTGGCAAGGTCACGATCGCATCATTGACTGGCTGAATGTCGTTATAAACCGGCACGTCCCACACAGCAGGTTGGTTCAGGTGATAGCTGATGTGGCGGCCGCCCACCACGGGCGCATCATTGTGTGTGGTGTATTCGTAACCTAATAAAGCCGCGTGCCCCGAGGGAATATCAATTCCCGTCTCAAGCATGTTGTGCCAATCTAACGCAACCACTTCGCTATGCATTTTGACGGCATTCTCATCCGCTTGAAGCGCAATTTTCAATAACTGACGCCCTTGCTCAGCGATCAACTCAAGTGCGGCAGCCAGGACATCTTTGCTCGTTTGCACACGCTTGGCATAGGGATCCCATGCATGGTCTTCCACCAAAATGCCGATGCGATTGCGCAGCACCGCGTACACGTGTGAAAAACGTGGCGCATCAGCATCACGCATGATGCCTGCGCGTGGATTTTCAAAATCCAACAACACGGGCGTGAAATCCAGCGGATGCAAACCCTTGGCTTGCATCCGCGCCATCATCTCCGATGAAAATTGATCCGAGGCTTCATGCAAAGCGTCATCGCCCGAGAACATGGGCGACATGGACAGCGACACTTCATGACGAAAACGAACACCGTCTGTCACATGCAAGTCCAAAGTGAGCAACGGATCCCACTGAGAAATCAAACGAAGCATGGCATTCATCTCTGATGTCTGACCGAGCATCCAATCGCGATTGAGATTGATGCGTTGCGCCGTCACCCGTTCCCCTTGCAAGGAAGGGCCATTTTGATTCGGTCGATTAAAGGGGCTGGGGCGCTCATGCCCATCCACGTTGAAGACAGGTACAAATAAAAATACCTGTTGCTTGAGCGGGTCGTTTGCGACAGGACTTTTGAGCATGTGACGAAGCAAAATTAAGCCTGCATCTTTGCCATCAATCTCCCCCGCATGCGTACCGCCAATCGCAAGAACAACGGGTATCCCCATACGCTTTGCTTGCGTTGGCGTCAAAGCGCCACTGCGACTCACCGCAAGAGCCCAAATCGTCCGCCCTTCAGCAGTCCGGCCAATACTGAAGCACCGCACAACATCAGGATAATTTTTGGCGAGGTTTTGGCATGTGGTTTCAACCTCTGCGTAAACACCTGTCCGACGAAATTGACTGATCTCCGCTTGGAGCAAATCTGAAACTTCAAGCTTGGCTTGCGCCCAACTTTCCACAGCCACCAATGCCATGCAGAACAACACGCTCAATATTTTTATTTTTTGCATCAATCAACTCTAACAGCAGCCGTTGACATTTCCGAGACCTATGACCGTGCCAGGCGATATTCAAAGCGGCGTGAGCGCTGCGAACAATTTAGCGATTTGGTTTGTTTGGAGGCGCGCCCCAGAGTCGAACTGGGATAAACGGATTTGCAACGTGTATGCGTCTAAATTTACATATATAAATCAATAGGTTAATTGCATATTTCAAAAACGTGTAATGAAACGTGCAATAGCACTGTCACATGAATGCCTTTAGCCCGGTATAAATCGACATGGCGGTGGTGCCAGCGGCCACGAGACTACCCCCCATTTCCTCAAGCTTTTTGATGGTTTTTTGGAGATCCGCAGGAGACAAATTTCCTTTAGTAAACCCTGTCACCAAGGCGCTCAAGAGCGGCGTCTTTTTTTGTACGCGTATCCGATGGGTGCGGCGGTAAGCCATGCCACCTATCAACATTCCCGTCAAGAAGCTAAAGGTGATGCTGGCTGCGTATTCAAGAAATTCACGCCACTCCACCAAACTCTGTGGCATCACGGGGGTATGGTCCACCCACCCCGTAATGGCACTCATACCCACCACTGACGCCGCAGCTAAACCTGCAGTGGCCGCAAACCAAGCAAACAAATGCCGCGGGTTGTCTTTAAACAAGTAAAAACCAAATGGCAAGGGGAAGATCATCGATGCCACGCGCAAATACAACAGGTTGACGTCGTAAACCACTGTGATCAAGGCATGCGCCAATAGCAACAAAGCTAAAGGGATAAAAATGAATTGACACACATCCAACATGACGTGCAACCACCCTGCCTTCTTTTGCTCATGACGCAACTGTTCTGCCAGCAACAACGCTTCAAGCTCTTCCACGCGGGTTTGAAGCGCTGTCGCATTTTGATGCTCAGTCAGTTTTTCCTCTAGTTCGCGCACCTTGACAAGCAAGGGACGGAATAGGTACACATCGCGTTTACAAACTTTGCAAACGTTGGCTTCGTCCTCAATCGCGCTAAGGCAATAAACGCATTGCATCACTTACCGATCACCAAATTCATCACGGTATTCGACTCACGGCCGTCCACGTCTTTGACTGTGATCTTCACAGCATGTTCACCCGGAGGTACCTCAGCTTTTAAGAAATCAATCCCACTTTCCGAAATAGCCCCCTTCAAGCGAGGCGTCAAGTCAACAGCCGTTGCTTTCAAATAAGTGACCTTAACTGCTGATGGATCAATCTTGTTACCACCACGGCTTTCGAACACCACTTTCAAATCGAAGGGGCCTTTGATTTCTGATGCTGTGACATCAGGTGAAATCACCTTGATGCCGGGACCGCGCGCAATACCGCGGGTCTTAAGTTCACCGCTTGCATCGGGTAATTTGGCTTCTTTTGGTGTAATCAGAGGTGCGGCTGATGCCAGCTGAACGACCAAGGTCAATAACGCTCCAGCCCATCGAATATTTTTATGCATGACAACTTCCTTTTTTAAATCAATCTCCGACCACTACAAACGGAGCCCAAAACAGCGGATGAGCGTAGGAGTACTTCACTTTGCCGCTAGCATCCACTGAGCCAACAGAGTCCATCATATTCAACATCGACGCCTGTAAATACTCTGCTTTGTTTTGTCCAGACTTGCCTTGCTGGCGCTTAAACATGTCGGTCATCAACAAACGGGCGGCTTCCGAATCAACAGGCCAGTTAGACACCAACAACGCACGAGCGCCCGCATAGAAAAACGCACGCCCCAAACCTGACACGGCCTCAGCTCCAGCACCTTCACCAGAGGCCGTGTTGCAAGCGGACAAAACAACCCAGTCCGCATTGAGCTTCAAGGTCAGAATTTTCTCCATGGTCAATAAACCATCGCCTTTGGTCTCTCCAGTAACGTCGGGCGCACTCAATGCCAAGGCAGGTTGAGTCAATCCATCCAACTCCCCAGGAACCAAACCATGTGTGGCAAACATCACCACTTGACGATTGGATAAATCCATGTCCATCACGCGAGCAACGTTGGCTTGTTGGTTCAAAAAAATGTCTTGCGCGGGGTCCGCGACCAAAGCTTTTCCAATTTCTTGCAATTCCTCTTTGGTATCGGGCAAGCGGGGCAATAATGCCAACTCAGCACTGCTTACACCAGAAGTTTTTGGTGCGCTACGTAGCTTGAGTGGAATGCCACGCGTGGCCATCGTATTAGCAGCACGTGATGCTGTATTGGCAGCAATTTTGGCTTGATCAACACTGAAGAATGGATCGCCAAAGCCAACAAAGGTGCGACGATCTGTCGGAGGTGCAGGCAAATTGCGCAATGCAGCCAACGCAGTCACCGAGGGCAATTGAGTGACAGCGACGTCTCTTATCAACCAAGGAGTTTTGCGGTACTCCGAGAAATCACCGCCTTTCACCTTGTATTTTTGAGAATCGGGCTGCGTGGTCAGTAGTGCAAGTGGCAACTGTCCCAGCTCCGCATGGGGCACCGCCAACATCACCTTCTTACCCTGCAAAGCGCCGCGAACAGGCGCCAAAATCGATTGGTACAACTGGTGCGACAACGCTACATCGTATGCGGGAATGTCATCGATGGTGGCAACGCCTGCGTCCAACGATTTGCGCAATTGGCTCACCATCGCCGCCATCTTTTCACGCCCCATAGGGAATGAATGAAACTGTGGGTCTCCCGTCTTGTTGATCGCCCACACAAAACCTTCTTTGTCACCAAAATACCAAGACACTAACACTTCATCTACCTTGAGCAAGTGACGTACTCTGTCGATGCTGGCGGGCTTTGGATTTACCAATGCAGCGTAATCAGGAAAGCGATTTTCAATCTCCTTACGCAACTTGTTTCGATGCAACTTGAGTTCCGAAATATCAGCTTTCATTTTTGCTTGCACAGCAGGAAGCTGCTGCTCTGGGGGGGCTGAGAGCAACCCTGTAAGCAAATGTTCGAGTGAGTTAATGCGCCCTTGGGCATCTTGCTCCTCTCTGGCGAGTGCGGCAAGCTTTACATCTTTGATATTGGCACGCGCGGCGCTAGCCGTAAGTGCCTTTTGAACACCACTACCGCGTGCAATATCGGCAATTACAAAAGCCTCCTCTGCATAACGGTGAATTTCCCCCGAGGACTTAGCCTGTTTATTAAGGTTGGCTAATGTTCCAAGATATCCCTCTAAATAGGTGTTGTATCGATCTTGCTCCCTGTTACCAACCGATACAGATTCAGCATCGCTAGATAATGACTCGATCAAAATGGGAATGAATTTTTGATAAATTGCGTTAGCTTGTCCGACGTTGTTGTTGGCTTGATATGCAAGTGCATTAAGTAATTCCAGTGACGCAATACGTTTTTCCGAAGGATTACTTTGCGTTTTGGCATTTTCGATTAAATTTTTAGACATAGACAGGGCTTGCTCTGATTGTCCAAGCTTTACCTTGGCAATGGCCCAATCAATATCATCAGCGGAGATAGATTTACCGCCTACTTGATTTTGGTTTAAGGCGGATTGAATCTCAGTGAAAACTTTGTCCGCCTGTGCATACTTCTTCTCAGCTACTAGGTACTTCGCAAGGTTCTTTCTAGCTTTAATGACTGATAGAGAGTTGGGTGAAGCACCAATTTCGCGATAAATTTTGAGAGCATTCTCAGCCAATAACTCAGCCTCAACCAAACGGTTTTGCTCGGAGATGATTGAACTGAGTTCGAGCAGAGCCCCACCGACCTGAAGTGATGTTTTTCCGTAATATCGCAAGCTCAAGTCAATGACTTCACGAATTTGCAATTCGGCATCAACTAATCGTCCTTGCATAGCAAGCGATCTAGCCAACATGATTTGTGAGTTGATTCTCTTAGGAACCACATTTCGTAACAATCGCCCTGTAACAATTGGATCATTGGTTCGATCTGCACCTGGTTGATTAATTGGTAATTTTTCAACTTCAAGCAACCACTCATGGGATTGGAGCGTCGCTTTTCTGAGATTGAACTCAGCCTCCATCCACTTACCTTGCTGTAACAAGTAGTAGCCGCGCGTCATGCTTGTTTGCGCCTCCCACCATTTACCTATAACAGTCCACACGGGGCCGCGCCTTAAATAAACCAACGTACTTTCTGCATCACGCACATACTTTTCAGCCTCAGAAAAATCACCCATTTCTGAATAAAGAAAAACTAAGTTTTGATTACTACCTGTTAGCATCCCCCACTCTCGCTGAGGAATATTGTTGCGAGAATCTAAAAAATATTTCAAAGCAAGAGTTAGGTTTCCCGTTTGGGCCTCGTAATTTCCAAGCATCGCCAATTCTTGAGTACGCAGCTGATTAACCTGACTCGGGTATTTTTCAACTACCAGCAAAAGATCCTTTTTAGCGTTCTCAACTTGTCCAAGCTTTGCGTAAGCCTCTGATCGTGTGATGTAAAAGGTATTCAGCGCCTCAAAAGACGCGCCTTCAGGTGGCAATTTAGAGATCCATTTTTTTGCGTCAATGAACTCAGCATCGTACTGACTCGACTTGTCCAAAACTTTAATGACATCGTCTACCGTTCTTGGAGGAGCTTTGATCTCATCGGCTATCGAGGTCAACGCGTGGAGGCATATTGCCGCCAACAACAGGATATGACGTGTTGAGCGCATATTTTTAAACGGCTACCCGTTTCACTAGTTGGTAATCAGATTGGAGATCATGACAGAAATTCGTATATTAAGAATTCCAAACAGCACAGGGATTTTGCTTAATCAAAAAGTCACTATCAAGGTTGGAGATTATCCAATTGCACCTGAAATAGATCTACTCTGATCGGTCCAACATATCGGCACAAACTCTAAATCGCATTAGATAAAGCGACTTGAATTTTGAAAAATATCTGAAAAATAAAAATGGCACTTACCCTACGATAAGTGCCATTTCATTTGGAGGCGCGACCCAGAGTCGAACTGGGCTAAACGGATTTGCAATCCGGTGCATAACCGCTTTGCTATCGCGCCATAACTTTGACGAAAAAGGGAAGCATGGTGTGCTTCCCTTATCGAATTTGGAGCGGGAAACGAGGCTCGAACTCGCGACCTCAACCTTGGCAAGGTTGCGCTCTACCAACTGAGCTATTCCCGCATAAGACGCATATTCTAGCGCATTTTTCACCCTTGTTTGGAGTGTGCGCCAGAAAAATCTTAATGCTTGACCGCTTCGGCTTTCGACGCGGCGTCAGCAGCCGATGCCGCAGCAACAGCGGGCACCTCGTCAGGCAACGGTGTTGGCATTTTTTCTAATGCAATTTCAAGCACTTTGTCGATCCAACGCACCGGCACGATTTCCAAACCGTTCTTCACGTTTTCAGGAATCTCTTGAAGGTCTTTCACGTTTTCTTCTGGAATCAACACCGTCTTGATGCCACCGCGCAATGCCGCCAACAGTTTCTCTTTCAAACCGCCGATGGCCGTGACTTCACCACGCAAGGTAATCTCACCCGTCATGGCCACATCGGCACGCACAGGGATGCCGGTCAGGGCTGAGACCAACGCGGTCGTCATCGCAGCGCCGGCACTTGGACCGTCTTTGGGTGTCGCGCCATCAGGCACGTGAATGTGAATGTCACGCTTCTCGAGCAAATCTTCTGAAATCCCCAAACGACGTGCACGGCTGCGCACCACGGTACGGGCTGCCTCAACAGACTCTTTCATCACATCACCCAGCGAACCGGTACGGGTGATGGTGCCCTTGCCAATCATGATGGCCGCTTCGATGGTCAGCAAATCGCCGCCCACCTCAGTCCAGGCCAAACCCACCACTTGACCCACTTGGTTTTCTGCTTCTGCGCGGCCATAGGTGTACTTGCGCACACCCAGGAAGTCAGGCAAGTTGTCTGCGGTCACTTTGACTTGTGGCGTCATTTGCTTGAGCAGCAAAGCCTTGACCACCTTGCGGCAAATCTTGGACATTTCACGCTCGAGGGAACGCACGCCAGCTTCACGCGTGTAGTAACGGACGATGTCGCGCACCGCCGCCTCGTCGACCGACAACTCTTCTTCCTTGACACCGTTATTTTTCATTTGCTTAGGCAGCAAATATTTGGTGGCAATGTGTGTTTTTTCGTCTTCGGTGTAACCCGACAAACGAATCACTTCCATACGGTCCAACAACGCGGGGGGAATGTTCATCGAGTTAGAAGTCGCCACAAACATCACATCGCTCAAGTCGTAATCGACTTCCACATAATGGTCCGCAAACTTGTTGTTTTGTTCGGGGTCTAACACCTCTAGCAAGGCACTGGAAGGATCACCACGCGAGTCCATGCCAAGCTTGTCGATCTCATCAAGCAAGAACAAGGGATTGCGTGTGCCAACCTTGGTCAAGCTTTGCAGCACTTTGCCAGGCATCGCGCCAATGTAGGTGCGACGGTGACCGCGAATCTCCGCCTCATCACGCATCCCGCCCAAGGCCATGCGCACATACTTGCGCCCCGTGGCTTTGGCAATAGATTGACCCAACGAGGTTTTACCCACACCAGGAGGGCCGACCAAGCAAAGAATTGGGGCCTTGACCTTGTCCACGCGTTGTTGCACAGCAAGATATTCCAAGATGCGGTCTTTGACTTTTTCCAAACCGAAGTGATCGGCATTGAGCACATCTTCGGCATTGGCCAAATCGTGTTTGATTTTGGTTTTCTTATGCCAAGGCAAACCCACCAACACATCGAGGAAGTTACGCACGACCGTGGCCTCGGCGGACATGGGTGACATGAGCTTGAGTTTTTTCAACTCCGCTTCAGCCTTTTTGCGTGCCTCTTGGGGCATGCGTGCGGCCTTGATTTTTTTCTCAATTTCTTCAATGTCAGCGCCCTCTTCGCCTTCGCCCAGTTCTTTCTGGATGGCTTTGACCTGTTCGTTCAGGTAGAAGTCGCGTTGATTTTTTTCCATCTGGCGCTTGACGCGGCCACGAATTTTTTTATCGACGTTGAGAATTTCCACCTCACGTTCGATTTGCTCGAACAAGTTGGACAAACGCTCACGCACGGGCGACAAGTCAAGCACCACTTGCTTGCTCTCAAGCTTCAAAGGCAAGTGCGCCGCGATCGTGTCCGCCAAACGCCCAGCATCGTCAATGCTGGCGATAGAGGTCAAAATTTCTGGTGGGATTTTTTTGTTCAGTTTGACGTATTGGTCAAACTGCTGCATCACCGCGCGACGCAAGGCCTCGACCTCGCTACCGGCTTCAGCTGGCAACACTTCAATGGGCGTCACATGGGCTGTGAAATGCGATTCACCATCTTCAATGCCATCGACCTTGGCGCGTTGCTGGCCTTCGACCAACACTTTCACCGTGCCATCAGGCAGTTTGAGCATTTGCAAAATGGTCGATACGCAGCCCACTTCGAACATGTCGGTGACGGAGGGCTCATCCTTGGCAGCGGCCTTTTGAGCCACCAACATGATGCGGCGCTCAGCAGCCATCGCGGCTTCCAAAGCTTTGATGCTCTTAGGGCGTCCCACAAACAAAGGAATAACCATGTGCGGGAAGACCACCACGTCACGCAAAGGCAACAACGGTAGTTCAAGAGGGGTAGCGGGTAAAGGGGGTTGTCCAGACATGGTCAGCCTTCCAGTAAAAAAGGGACAGGCTTGATTGCGCTGTCCCCGAGTTCAATCATCAAGCCTTTTTGGCGGCCTCTCGGTACACCAACAGAGGCGGTTTGTTTTCTTCAATGGTGGCCTCTTCAACCACCACCTTCTCAACATTTGTCGAATTGGGTAATTCGTACATGGTGTCGATCAAGGATTGTTCAAGGATAGAGCGTAAACCACGCGCACCCGTTTTACGCGCCAAAGCCTTTTTGGCAATTGCACGCAAGGCTGCAGGGCGAATTTCCAGCTCAGCACCTTCCATGGCCAGCAGTTTGCTGTATTGCTTGACCAAGGCATTCTTTGGCTCGGTCAAGATTTGCACCAAAGCGTCTTCGGTCAACTCAGCCAAAGTAGCCACGACGGGCATACGACCCACGAGTTCAGGAATCAAACCGAATTTGATGATGTCAGCAGGCTCGACCTCGCCAAAGACTTCAGACAAGCTGCGCGACTCTTTGCTTTTCACAGTTGCGCCAAAACCGATGCCAGAGGCTTCCGTGCGGTTTTCAATGACTTTCTCAAGCCCTGCAAACGCACCGCCGCAAATGAACAAGATGTTGGTCGTGTCGATTTGCAAGAAATCTTGATTGGGGTGCTTGCGGCCACCTTGGGGTGGGATGCTGGCCATCGTGCCTTCAATCAGCTTGAGCAAGGCTTGTTGCACGCCTTCACCCGACACATCACGGGTGATGGAGGGGTTGTCAGACTTGCGTGAAATTTTGTCGATTTCGTCGATGTAGACGATGCCGCGCTGTGCGCGTTCCACGTCGTACTCACAGCTTTGCAACAACTTTTGAATGATGTTTTCAACGTCTTCACCCACATAACCGGCTTCGGTCAGCGTGGTGGCATCAGCCATGACGAAGGGCACATTCAACATGCGCGCCATGGTTTGCGCCAACAAAGTTTTGCCAGAGCCAGTCGGGCCAATCAGCAAGATGTTGCTTTTGGTCAACTCAACATCGTCTTTCTTAGACGACTCTTTGTGCTTCAAACGCTTGTAGTGGTTGTACACCGCCACCGCCAAGGTACGCTTGGCAGGCTCTTGGCCAATCACGTAGTTGTCAAGGTTGGCTTTGATTTCCGCTGGTGTGGGCAAATCGCTGCCGTTGTCTTTGACGGCTTCCAAGCCAGGCAACTCATCACGGATGATTTCATTGCACAAGTCAATGCACTCGTCGCAAATGAAGACCGAAGGGCCTGCGATGAGTTTTTTGACTTCGTGCTGGCTCTTGCCGCAGAAAGTGCAGTACAGCGTTTTTTCGCCAGAAGCGCTTTTTTTATCAGCCATGTAAATGCTTGTGTGTGTTGTGTCGCTGCGTTGTGTCTTTTAACCGCGCTTGCTAATCACTTGATCAATCAAACCATACTCTTTGGATTCGTCTGCACTCAGATAGTAATCGCGCTCGGTGTCGCGTTGGATTTTTTCCAACGGCTGACCTGTGCGCTCTGCCAAGATCTTGTTCAATTGCTCGCGTGTCTTCAAGATTTCACGGGCGTGAATTTCAATCTCTGTCGCTTGACCACGCGCACCGCCCAAAGGTTGGTGAATCATGACCTTGGAGTTAGGCAGGGAAAAGCGTTTGCCCTTCTCGCCTGCCGCCAACAAGAACGCACCCATGCTGGCAGCCATGCCGATGCACAGCGTAGACACGTGGGGCTTGATGAAGTTCATGGTGTCGTACACCGACATGCCGGCACTCACGGAGCCGCCAGGAGAGTTGATGTAGAGCGAGATGTCCTTATCGGGGTTCTCGCTCTCAAGGAACAACAATTGCGCCACCACCAAATTGGCAGTCTGATCGTTCACCTCGCCCACCAAGAAGATCACGCGCTCTTTGAGCAAACGTGAATAGATGTCGTAAGACCGCTCGCCGCGGCCCGACTGCTCAATGACCATGGGGACCATGCCCAAAGCTTGTGTATCCAGTGCGCTCATGTTGTTTCCTTGTCCGTGAATCAGCCTTGCTGACCCATCAATTCATCGAATGAAATTGCTTTGGCGTTGACCTTGGCTTTAGACAAGATGAAGTCAGTCACGTTGTTTTCAATGACGATGGCTTCAACTTCGCCCAAACGGCTCATGTCGCTGTAGTACCAACGCACCACATCGGCTGGCTTCTCGTAGCTAGAGGCCAATTCTTCGATGTGCGCCTTGATTTGCTCAGCTGTAGCTTGCAAGTTGTTGGCGCGAACCAAATCGGCCACCACCAAGCCCATGCGCACGCGCTTTTCAGCTTGTGGACGGAAGATGTCGTCAGGAATCGGTGCTTTGTCAGCGTCTTTGATGCCGCGAGACTTGAGGTCAGCGCGAGCGCCTTCGACCATGCGGTCGAGTTCCGCTTGCACGCTGGCGTTGGGCAAGTCGAGTTCGGCTTTGGTGGCCACCGCATCCAAAGCGGCTTGCTTGTTGCGACCCAACAAGCGGAATTTCACTTCGCGCTCCAAGTTTTTCTTGATGTCAGCACGCAAACCAGCGACCGTGGCTTCAGCCACGCCCAAAGACTTGGCCAGTTCATCGGTCACTTCTGGCAAGTTGGCGGACTCCACCTTCTTCAAAGTCACCAAGAAATCAGACTGTTTGCCAGCCACATCTTTGCCATGGTAGTCAGCGGGGAAGCTCAATGGGAAGGTTTTGCTTTCGCCAGACTTCATGCCGCGCACCGCGTCTTCAAACTCTTTGAGCATCTGGCCTTCGCCGAGCAAGAACTGGAAGTCTTCGGCTTTGCCGCCTTGGAAGGGTTCGCCATCAATCTTGCCTTCGAAGTCGATGGTCACGCGGTCGCCGTCAGCGGCAGCGCCGTCGGCAGGACGCTGCGCAAAGGTGCGGCGTTGCTTGCGCAAGATGTCGATGGTTTTGTCGATGGCGGCGTCTGTCACTTCGGCAGACACAGTTTCCACTTCAACGCCGCTCATGTCGGCGAATTTCACTTCTGGGTACACCTCGAAGATGGCTTCGAATTGCATCTCGCCTTCTGGCGCACCTTCTTTTTCAGTGATGCGTGGCTGACCTGCAACGCGCAACTTGGCTTCGTTGGTGGCCACAGCAAATGCTTCGCCCACTTTGTCGTTCATCACTTCGAACTGGGTGGAATAGCCATAGCGTTGGGCCACGATGTTCATCGGCACTTTGCCTGGACGGAAACCGTCAATCTTGACTTGGCGTGCCACGCGCTTCAAACGCACGTCCACTTCTTTGGTAATCACGTCTACGGGCAAGCTCAAAGTGATCTTGCGTTCCAGTTTTTCCAAAGTTTCAACGGTCACAGCCATGTATTTCTCCTAATTTGGCATGGTCAGCAATGGCCACAAGGCCGCTTGCTATCAATCAAGTGGTGCGCGGGGCGGGACTCGAACCCGCACATCCTTGCGGACGTCAGGACCTAAACCTGGTGCGTCTACCAATTTCGCCACCCGCGCGGGTTTCTAAATAACAACGGGTGGTCAGGTAGACCACCCGTTTGAAATCGGTCAACTTGTCATTTTAGACGGCTTTTCGACCTTAAACCACGCCGCGTACATTGCAGGCAACGCAAGCAGTGTCAAGACCGTGGCCACGATGAGTCCACCCATGATGGCAACGGCCATCGGCCCCCAAAACACGCTGCGTGTGAGCGGAATCATCGCCAACACGGCAGCCGCAGCCGTTAACACGATGGGGCGCAAACGGCGCACGGCCGATTCCACGATGGCCTCCCAAGCGGGCACGCCATTGGCTCGGTCTTGCTCGATTTGGTCAATCAAGATGACCGAATTGCGCTGGATCATGCCCATCAAGGCAATCACCCCCAACAACGCCACAAAACCAAATGGTCGATTGAGTGCCAACAATGCGCCAGCCACCCCCGCCAAGCCCAAAGGCCCTGTCAAAAACACCAAAACAGCACGGCTAAAGCTTTGCAATTGGAGCATCAGCAAGGTGAATGTGATGAACAGCATCACAGGCATCCCTGCAGAAATTGAGCTAGAACCTTTGGAGCTTTCCTCCACCGCGCCCGCCACTTCGATGCGGTAGCTGACCGCATCCACGTTGGCCCACTGCGCCTCAAGTTGCTTGAGTTCTGGCAACAGCTGCTTGGTGACGGTTGCGCCTTGCAAGCCCTCGATGATGTCGCACTGCACGGTGATGGCGTATTCACGCCCCTCACGCCACATCACACCGGGCTCCCATGTGAAATTCAACTTGGCAATTTGCGCCAGCGGAATCATGCGGCCGGAACTGGTGGGCACATAGGCATTGCCCAAATCGGTGATGGCATCACGCTCCTCCAAGGGCTGGCGCAAAACGATGTCAATCAACTTGTTGTCTTCGCGAAATTGCTCCACCGTTGAGCCCACCAACAAAGTACGCACGGCTTGCGCAATGGACTGGCTGGTCACGCCTAAGTTGCGGGCCTTGGCTTGGTCAACATCCAAGCTGATGGCTTTGACATTTTCATTCCAGTTGTCGTTGGTGCCGCGCGTGGCCGTGTTGGCACGCATGACCGCTTTGACTTCATCGGCACGCAAACGCAGCAGCTTGGGATCTGGCCCCACCACGCGGAACTGCACGGGATAAGGCACAGGCGGACCGTTGGGCAGCAACTTGACGCGCGCACGCGCCTCTGGAAACTCTTGCGCCAGCATCTTGGGCCAAGCCAAGCGCAATGACTCACGGCGTTTCAAGTCATCCGGCACCACAATGATTTGCGACACGTTGGACTGAGGAAACACTTGATCAAGCGGCAAATAAAAACGCGGGGCGCCTGAGCCAATCCAAGTGCTAACGGTTTGCACGCCCGGCTCCTTGAGCAGTCGCTGCTCCACGGCTTTGGTCACGGCTTCGTTCTCTTTGAAGGCTGTGCCTTCAGGGAACCACAGGTCCACCAAAATTTCAGGCCGCGCCGAATCTGGGAAGAACTGCTGCTGCACACGCCCCATGCCCACCAGCCCCAAAGCAAACAGCAGCAAGGTGATGCCAATGGCTTTCCAGCGGTACTCCACGCACCACGTCACGGCGATGCGAAAGTGTTTGTAAAACGGGCTGTCAAACAACTCGTGCTCACCCCCGTGTTCACCGTGCGGCTTGACCTGCAACAGCAAAGTGCCTAAATACGGCACAAAGTAGACCGACACCCACCAACTCAAGACCAAGGCGATCACGGTGACCGCAAAAATCGCAAAGGTGTATTCACCGACAGTGGACTTGGCCATGCCAATGGGCAAGAAACCTGCCGCCGTGATCAACGTGCCCGTCAACATAGGCATGGCCGTCACTTCATAAGCAAAGGTCGCGGCACGGATACGGTCGTAACCCTCCTCCATCTTGCGCACCATCATCTCCACGGCAATGATGGCGTCATCCACCAAAAGCCCCAAGGCAATGATGAGCGAACCGAGCGAAATTTTGTGCAGGCCAATGCCCCAATAATTCATGGCCAAGAACGTCATGGCCAACACCAAAGGAATCGTGATAGCCACCACCAAACCAGGACGCACATCGACATACCAACCGTAGCGCCCACCTTTGTGCAAGCCTAGGGCCACAAAGCTAACCGCCAACACAATCAGCACGGCTTCAATCAGCACGCGGACAAATTCGCCCACCGATTTCGCCACCGCTTTTGGCTGGTCTTGTACTTGTGCCAAGGTCACGCCTGCTGGCAATGTTTTTTCAATGCGTGCGGTGGCCACTTCAAGCGCTTTACCCAGCGCGATGATGTCGCCACCTTTGGCCATCGACACCCCCAGCGCAATCACCTCTTGCCCTTGGTGATGCACCTTCACCACAGCGGGATCCACATAGCCACGCTTGACTTTGGCAATGTCACCCAACTTCACCTGCTGGCCAGAGCTGCCTCGAATGGGCATGGCACGCAATTGCTCTTCGGTCTCAAATTGACCCTCAATGCGAACTTGCAGCACATCGATAGGTGTTTGAATCGTGCCTGCGTTTTCTACGGCATTTTCTTGCCCCAACTGTGCGAGCACCGTGCTGAGATCCAACCCCAATTGCACCAAACGCTTTTGAGGAATTTCTACAAAGATTTTTTCATCTTGCACACCAAACTGTTCGACTTTGGCCACGTCTTTGACGCGCAAGAGCTGTTGGCGCACATCATCGGCAAATTTTTTCACCTCAGCAGGATTGAAACCAGGCGCATCCAAGGCATAAATCACGCCAAACACATCACCAAACTCATCATTGAAGAAAGGCCCCTGTACCCCTTGTGGCAAGGTGTAGCGGATATCACCAATCTTCTTGCGCACGGAGTACCAAACATTGGGCACATCCGCTGGCTTGGAGTAGTCCTTGATCTGAAAAATGATTTGTGACTCACCTGGCTTGGAGTAGCTGCGAATCTTGTCAGCATAGGGCACCTCTTGCAAGGTGCGCTCTAGTTTGTCTGTGACCTGTTCTGCCACTTGCTGTGCAGTCGCACCCGGCCAATAGGTTCGTACGACCATGGCGCGGAAAGTGAACGGCGGGTCTTCGTCTTGGCCCAATTGAAAGTAAGACGCCATGCCCAAGATCATGAGCACGACCATCAAATAACGCGTCAACGCAGGATGCTCAATGGCCCACTGTGAAAGATTGAACTTTTCCATGCTCATCTCACTTGGTTGCGCCGAAGATCGACACTTTCTGGCCAGCGGTCAACACATGCACGCCCGAGACCACCACTTGATCACCGTTTTGCAAACCCGAATCCACCACCGCTTCATTGCCATCGGCAGTGGTCACTTGAACGGTCTGTGCTTTGACGGTCATGGTCGTGGGGTCTAGCACCCACACAGACGTGGCACCGGCCTCCGTGCGCAAAGCGCTGGTTGGCAATTTAATGCGTGGCGTCTCGCCCTTGAGATTGGCCGCTCGCAAACTCACGGTCACCGTGGTGCCCAACACGGGGTCTGCTTCTTTTGGCAACGCGGCTTTCACCACAAAGGTGCGTGTGATCGCATCCGCGCTGGCTGACACATCGCGCACCTTGGCTTCCAGCGTCTTGCCATCTGTCCACTGACGCACATCCACCACCACCCCAGTCTTCAGCGAGGACAACTTGTCTTCCGACACTGAAAACACCACATCGCGTGGGCCATCCAGGGCCAACCGAACCACGGGCTGACCTGCGGCCACCACCTGCCCCGCCGAGGCATCCACCGAGGTGATCACACCTGCACCATCGGCCAACAGATGCGTGTAATTGGATTGATTGCCTTGCACCGTGTTTTGCGCTTGCGCTTGACGCCATTGCGCATGTGCCGCCTTGTCACTGGCTTGACGGCGCTCTAGCTCAGCTGCACTGATAAAACCTTGCTCAAACAAATTTTGGTAACGCTTTAAATCGGCGGCGGCAACATCTCGGTTGCTTTGCGCTGCGATCAACTGTGCCGCTGCCGCATCTGCGGCCACGCGATAGTCTTGCGGGTCAATTTGCGCAAGCAGCTGCCCAGCTTTGACGCGCTGGCCAAGTTCAGCTTGGCGAGCAATCAGCTTGCCTCCCACGCGAAAACCCAGCGTTGATTCGATTCGCGCGCGAACCTCACCAGAAAATTCGAGATCAAACGAAGTGGCCGAGGCGCCCACCGTCAGCACCTTCACAGCCCGAACTGGTTCTTGCTCAGGAGGCGCCTTGCTGCACCCTGCCAAGATGGCCAAACTAACAAACGTGAAAAGCCAACGCGGCATGGGGTGAGATGTGGGAATCATAAAGTCTTCAAAATATTAATGACCGATTGGTTAGTAATGTAACCGATCTCCGCTCACGGTGTGTTTACAAGGGCGAGCGACAATTGCGTTAATTTATGTCCAGCATCGACCACTACGAGAACTTCCCCGTCGCCTCTTGGCTGTGCCCCGTCCGTTTGCGACCCACCGTCATGGCGCTGTACCAATTTGCCCGCACCGCCGACGATTTAGCCGACGAAGGCCACGAGCCAGCGCACCACCGCTTAGACGCGCTGGGCGAATACCGCGCCGACCTGCAACACTGCCTCAACCAAGCCAATGTCAAGAGCGCGCGCTGGCCCCATGTGTTTGGACCTTTGCGGCTCGCCATTGCGCAACATCAACTCCCCACGCAACCGCTGTTCGACTTGCTCGATGCATTTGAACAAGATGTGGTCTACACCAGCGTGGGCCAAGGCTACCGAAACCGTGCCGAGCTGTTGAACTACTGCCAACGCTCAGCCAACCCTGTGGGTCGCTTGATGCTGCATTTGTATGGTGTGACCGATGCCACATCACTGACCCAGAGCAATGCCATCTGCACAGCGCTGCAGCTGATTAACTTTTGGCAAGACCGCGCTGAAGACTTGCGCCGCGGACGTGACTATTTACCTGAAGGCCACACCTTGTCAGAAGAAATGCACTTTGCACGCGAACTGATGATGCAAGGCGCCCCCTTGGTGCATCGCGTCAAGGGCCGCGCAGGCTGGGAGCTCCGCGCCGTCGTCCAAGGTGGGCTACGCCTATTGGATAAGCTGGATGCGCGCCTTGAAACCAAGGACCACAGACAACTTGCATCACCCAGGCTGCACAAGTCAGATTTCATTCGCATTTTTTGGCGCTGTCTTCGCATGTGAGGTCATCACAAGAGAGAAGCGATGTGCCCGATAATCAGGCACACATGACACCTCAAGACTACGTCCAGCAAAAAGCCTCCGCCTCGGGCAGCAGCTTTTATTACGCTTTTTTATTCCTCCCCCCACAACGCCGCGCGGCCATCACCGCGTTTTACGCCTTTTGCCGCGAAGTCGACGATGTGGTGGACGAAGTGAGCGATCCAGGGGTGGCCGCAAGCAAACTCGCGTGGTGGCACAACGAAGTGCGTCAAGCTTTTGCGGGTCAACCGAATCACCCTGTCACGCAAGCACTCATGCCTTTGGTGGCCGAGTTCGGCATTGAAGAGCACTCGCTGCAATCGGTGATCGAGGGCTGCGAGATGGATCTGACGCAAACCCGATACCTCGACTATCCCAACCTCAGCCGCTATTGCCATTTGGTGGCCGGTGTGGTGGGGGAAGTTTCTGCCAAAATTTTTGGGCAAACTGAAGCGACCACCACCCGTTACGCCCACCAACTAGGCCAAGCATTTCAGCTCACCAATATCATCCGTGATGTCGGCGAAGACGCCCTTCGTGGCCGCATTTACTTACCCGTCACTGAGTTGCAACAGTTCGACGTGAAAGCCCACGAAATTTTGAATCGCGTGGACTCCGAACGCTTTCAAGCCCTGATGCAATTTCAAGCCGCGCGAGCGCATGCGCTGTATGACGAAGCCTTGGCCTTGCTTCCAACACACGACTGGACACACCAAAAACCAGGCTTGATGATGGCCAGCATTTATCGCACCTTGCTGCGTGAGATTGAGGCCCAGAAGTTTCCCGTGCTGACGCAACGTGTGGCCCTCACGCCGCTGCGCAAACTTTGGCTTGCATGGAAGATGCAAGCCTTGGGTCGCTTCTAAGTTTCTGTGACACCAACATGAAGCGGCTGACCATCGTGGGTGCAGGCTGGGCGGGTTTGTCTGCGGCGGTCACCGCCACACAAGCAGGGTGGCAGGTGCAGTTGTTTGAAGCTGCGAACACCGCAGGAGGTCGCGCACGTAGCTTGCCACAGCGCTTTGCAAACACCCCTCTGGACAATGGGCAACACGTGCTGATTGGTGCCTACCGCGAGACGCTAGCTTTGATGCGCACCGTGGGACTGAACCCAGACGCACTGCTGCAACGCTTGCCCCTGGATTTGCGTTATGCCAATGGCCAAGGCCTAAGTCTTCCTGATTGGCCTACACCATTGAACCTGCTGGTGGGCATAGCTCGCACACAAGGTTGGACGCTCAAAGACAAGGCCAGCCTCATTCAAGCCGCATGGGAGTGGCAACGCGCACAGTTTGACTGCGATCCCACATGGACGGTGACTCAGCTGTGCAAAGCGCACAAACTCAGCCCTCTTGTGATGACGCAGCTCATCGAACCGCTTTGCCTCTCAGCACTCAACACCTCTCTGAATGAAGCCAGTGCCCGTGTGTTTCTGCGCATATTGCATGACGCGCTCTTCAGCGGCGCTGGTAGCTCTGACTTACTCATACCGCGTGTGGACTTAGGCGCGCTACTGCCTGCTGCCTGTTTGCAATGGCTCAACGCTCATGGGGCCGAGATCCATCTTGGCACGCGCATCTCGGCTGCACGCACAGAAGAGCTCCAACACAACACGTCGCCTCACCATCAAGTTCTGCTGGCTTGCCCGCCCTGGGAGGCAGCGCGCCTGACGGCCGACATGGCCCCCAAGTGGGCAGCCCAAAGTGCCGCCTTGCAACATACCGCCATTGCCACGGTGTACTTGCATTGCAAAGACGCCCACTTCACAGGCCTTTCGCACCCCATGGTGGCGCTGCACAGCGGCACAGAAGCGCCCGCACAGTTTGTATTTGATAAAGGCATGCTCTCGAACCAACAAGGCTTATTGGCGGCTGTGGTGAGCGCCTGCACCATCGCGCGCGATGACGTGACCGCGCAAGTGCATGCACAAGTGCGTCAACAACTCCGCCTCCATCATTTAGAAATTGTGCAGACCGTGGTGGAAAAACGCGCCACGCTTGCGTGCACACCGATGCTGAACAGACCGGAACCTTTTGTGACGCATGGCCTGTGGGCCTGCGGCGACTACATACGTGGCCCCTACCCGTCTACCCTCGAAGGGGCCATTCGCTCAGGCCAACACGTGATCACACAGCTCGGTCAAATGGCGCACCGTTAATGGCTGGACCACCTCATGCGGCCAATCATGGCCTTGGGTGTTGATCCACACCGTTTGCATGCCCGCATTCATCGCACCCAACACATCTGTGGTGGCGTCATCACCTAAGTGCAACACCGCTTCAGCGGGAAGGTTCAGCTGTGCTGCCGCCGCATGGAAAATACGCACATCGGGCTTGGCGACACCAAACACACGCGCACTCACCGACGCTTTGAAATACGGGCCTGCGGCCGTTTGAAACACATCGGCGTTGCCGTTGGACAAAGCGACCAGTGGGTAACGTACCGCCAAACGCGCAAGCGCTTGTTGCACCCCGTCATACAGCGTCACGTTCTGACGCTCAGCAAAGAACACATCAAACGCATCTTCTGCCAAATGCGGCGCATCTCCTGCTCGCAATAAACTTTCACGAATGGACTCTCGACGTAAAAAACTCAAGTCATGTGCTTTGTCTGCATGGCGTTGACTCACCTCCGCTCGAATGCGTTTTTTCATGTCAACGTCCGAGCAAAGCTTCGCCGTTTGCGGGGCATGCAGCGCCAACCACTCTTGCAAAACCATTTCTGCACGCGTGATGGTGGGCCAGACGGGCCACAAAGTGTCGTCAAGGTCTAAGGTTATGGCTTCAATCTTGGAAAGGTTTAGCATGCTGGGTGAGAATACATCATCATGTTCAAACCTGCCTTCAATCCAGAACCACCCTTCACGCACGGACAAGCCCCTCGCACAGCCGTGTTGCTTTGTAACCTAGGCACGCCAGATGAACCCACAGCGCCAGCTGTGCGTCGTTATTTGGCTGAGTTTTTGGGTGACCACCGTGTGGTCGAAATACCCCGTTTCGTGTGGATGGCGATTTTGCACGGCATCATCTTGCGCGTGCGTCCTGCCAAATCTGCAGCCAAGTACGCCTCGATCTGGACGACCGAAGGTTCCCCACTCAAGGTCTGGACAAACAAACAAACACAAGCGTTGCAAGAAGTTTTCGATGCCAACGGTGAATGTGTGACCGTGCGCTACGCCATGCGTTATGGAAACCCATCCATTGCAAGCCAGCTTGATGCACTGAAAGCGGAAGGCTTCACACGCATTTTGATACTGCCTGCTTACCCACAGTACTCAGGCACCACCACCGCCAGTGTGTTTGATGCCGTGTATCACTGGGGACTACGCAGCCGTGTATTGCCTGAGTTTCGGTTCATCAATCATTACCACGACCATCCGTCGTACATCCATGCTCTGGCTGAGCGTGTGCGTGCGCATTGGGCTGAGCATGGTCAAGCTGAGCGCTTGGTCATGAGTTTTCATGGCGTGCCTGAGCGCACGCTACACCTGGGCGACCTTTACCACTGCGAGTGCTACAAAACCGCTCGCTTGCTGGGCGAGGCGCTGGGCTTAAGCAAAGCGCAATACATGGTGACATTCCAGTCTCGCTTTGGCAAAGCCAAGTGGCTTGAGCCTTACACGGAGCCAACCTTGATTCAACTGGCGCAACAAGGCGTCAAACGTGTCGATTTGATTTGCCCTGGCTTCACCAGCGATTGCCTTGAAACCCTAGAAGAAATTGCACAAGAAGCACAAGAGGCCTATTTACACGCAGGGGGCGATGTATTTCATTACATTCCGTGCTTAAACAACAGCCATGCTTGGAGACAAGGTTTGCATGATGTGTGCAAATTGCATATGGGCGGTTGGTCAATGGCCACCCCAGACTCTGCAGCCTTGACATCTAGCCAACGCGAAGCCTTGGCGCTAGGCGCGAAACAGTAAAGGCCGCGGCTCGGCAGCCTTTGACAAGTAAATTACTGAGCTTTACTCGCTGCCGATGTGGCAGGGATCGCTTGAGCCGACGCACTGCTAGGCGCACGTGCAGCCACTGTTGTCGCACTACTCGCAGAGACGGCGGGGCGAACAGCGCTAGCAGCAGAAATGGCTGCCGAAGCAACGGGCTTGGCCACAGAAGCTGCTTCTGTGGGCGCAGAAGCGGAAGAGCTGGCCGAATCTGCAGCACTCGCAGCTTCTGCCATATCGGCTGGCACCACCTGCAGTGGTGGCACCGGCTCAGCAGGCAGCGGCTCTTCTTGCGGTTGCAGATATGCGGCAACCAACAAGGCCGCCAAAAACAGTGCCGAGATCAACCACAAAGAGGTTTTTGATTTTTTAGGGGCGTCCTCTACAACAGAGGAATCATCCGTGTGTGTCACGCTTAGCGCAACAGGTTCGACTTCTGCCACCACCTCCGCGGGTTCCACGGCGATGTGTTCAGGGGAATGCTCAGCAATGAGCGCCTCATCAGAAACATCAGGCGAAGGAACTTCAGCGTCTGGTGCGTGCTCAACCAACACATCACTCACAGGATGAGCAAACACCTCGTCAGCCGATAAGCCGAGTAGTGCGCCTACTTTTTTAGCGGCAGTCACCTTCACAGCTTGGCTGTAATAGGAACTTAAACCACCTTCTTCCAACTGACGAATCTGCTTGACGGACATGCAAGCCCGAGTCGCCATGTCGCTCAAGACCCAACCTTTGGCCTCACGACGAAGGCGCAGCAGCTCACCGTTGATGAAAATCTCTTCGTGACTCATAACAAGTGACTGCTTGCAGTTGAAGGGAAAGTTTACTTAACGAGCAACAACTCGCCTTTGATCGATGCGCCTTTTTGGACCGACAAGGTTTGGTACACGACGTGACCATCGACAGAAGCTGACGATGTCACGATCAACTCATTACAAGTTGCGGTGCCAGAGAACTTGCCTTTGATGTGCAAGCTGCTGCAAGTGACCACACCTTCAACTTGACCACGAGCACCGATGGTTAACTCATCCACTTGAATTTGACCATTCAATGCGCCTTCCACATGGATGGCGCCTTTGGCTGAAATTTCACCGCGGAACGAAAATCCCTCGCTCAAAATTGAAGGCTTGGTTGCGGCTGTGCTGATCATGTCCATCATGCTGTTTCTTGGTGTAGGAGCTGCTGGCGCAGCGGAAATGGGTTGAAGGACGGCCTCTTCAACCTGTTCAATGTCCTCAACAAATGCCTCAGTAGCATCTTCGGGAAGATTAACGTTGTTGGTTTTGGATTTGTTGAACATATTGTGCCGTCCGTATAACTTTTTGTGGGTTGACTGGATAACCACCAATCAAAATTTCCAAATGCAGGTGCTTACCTGTCGACGATGAACCTGTACTACCAATGTTGCCCAGTACAGATTCGTTGGTGACTTTGTCACCCAATTTCACATCAATGTTTGCCAAATGCGCATAGAGCGACTCAACGCCGTTGGTATGACGCACAACGACTGTGTTGCCATATTGTGTATGGAACTGAGCCAAGACCACCACGCCAGGCTTGACAGGATGGACTTTTTCATCCCCTGTCTGGCTCAACATATCCACACCCGTATGGAAGTGCGTTTGACCAGAAATTGGATGGCGGCGCACACCGAAATCAGAGGTGACGCTGTAGTTTGGCACAGGCATCACGCTAGGCAACGCGTACAAAACCTCTCGCAAACCTCGGTTGGTAGACAACTCATCCGCCACTTTGCCACGAAGCAACGGATTGCTTTTGACATCGTCTTCTAAGTTAAAGCCACCATTGGCCGCGTTTTGCTGAATGATTTTGACAATCTTCTCCGTCAAGCCCGAAGATTCAAGTTGCGACTTCATGGTCACGTTTTCTTGCGAAACAGCAACCATGGATGTATCGACAAATCGACGAATGCTCATGTCACGATCACGAATGGTTTGCGCAAGCGCCACCATTTGCTCATCGCTCAACGTCAGTTGTTCAGCATTTTCAGAGTCCGACGCACTGCTCAAGAGAGCGCGATAGACCTCTTCATGCGACCTCTCCAGCTTGGCACGACTCAGCATCAAGCTCAGACTTGTGACAAGCAACACAATGATTGAAGCCAGCATTCCGCCTGCTACCAAAATGCCACCACGCACCAAGATACGCTGAACGCGCGCACTCAGGTTGAGGTAATGCAAGTCACCGTTTTGCTCAAGAATAATTCGCGCATCCTCATACTGACGAGTCCACCCACTGGAAACAAGTCCAGGAATGAGGCGAACCCCCAGAATCAAACGGCGAAGCAGCATGTGAACCGAAGGTAATTAAGCGGCTGAACCGCCAACATTCACACTCGGGCCGTCAGCACCTTGACTCAAGGTACCTTCAATCTCGCCGCCTTTTTCAATTTCAATTTCTGAATATTGAACCTTGCCAGCGATCTTGCCCGTCGAGCGAACAATCAAGCTCTTCTCTGAAATGATGGTGTTGTGGAGCTGGCCACGCACATCAATAACCTTGGCAGAAATACGGCCAGTAATACGGCCAGTTGGGCCGATCAACACCTCTTCTGCAGTTAAATCACCCTCAATAACACCGTTAATGATGGCCTTAGAAGGAACAGTGAATGTACCTTTGACGACGACGCCGTCACCGATAACAACACTTTCGAGCGAATCTGATTGATTGGACATATGGACTCCTTGCAGAAATTTTAACAAATAAACCGCCAAAAACTACATATTTTCAATTTTTGTGTTGTTTATTTGAAAAAAAAAAGTCATTCAATGCAACCACTTAGCGCAAATTCTGAAAGTGCCACCTACGCTCTGACTCCTCACAACGCCAGCCATCAGCCCCACTCACCCTTACCATCTGAGGATTGGGAAATCTTCAAATCATATGGAAAACACATTCGTCACGGCTGGCGTCATGGGCTGGCCAGTTGCGCACTCCCGCTCCCCCGTCATTCACAACCACTGGATTAAGCAACACAAGCGGCAAGGCACCTATAGCTTGCTTCCTGTCGCACCACACAACTTAGAAACAGCCATTCGCGGCTTAAGCGCTCTTGGCTTTGCGGGGTGCAACATCACCATCCCGCACAAAGTAGAAGCCATGAAGCTCATGGATTGGGTAGACCCTCTGGCTCAACGCATGGGCGCGATCAACACCATCGTTGTACAAGCGGATGGTCAGTTGCACGGCTTCAACCATGACGGCTACGGCTACATCCAGAGCCTGCGAGACGCCCAACCTCATTGGCGCGCAGACACAGGCCCGGTGGTTGTACTCGGCGCAGGTGGTGCCGCGCGCGCAATTGTTGTCAGCTTGATAGACCAAGGCGCAACAGAAATTCGCCTCCTGAACCGCACTCGCGCCAAGGCCGATGCGTTGGCGCATGAATTTGGTCCGGCCATCACAGCACTCGATTGGTCGCAACGACACGAAGCACTCTCAGGTGCCGCACTACTCGTGAACACCACAAGCCAAGGCATGCACCACGAACCAGCCTTGGACTTGGACCTCACGGATTTACCCACAGACTCACTTGTCTCGGATGCTATTTACATTCCACTAGAAACGCCGCTGCTGGCAGCCGCAAGACAGCGAGGCAACAACACCGTCAATGGACTGGGCATGTTGCTTAACCAAGCACGACCTGCATTTCATGCTTGGTTTGGTGTCATGCCAGATCTCACACCTGAATTGAACAAGCTCGTCATTAGCACCTTTTGATTACACATCGGCACTCTATAAAATTGATCTCATGTACATCGGCCTACTCGAAGACGAGCCACACCTCGCGCAACACGTTTGCGAAATCCTTGAAGGCGCCGGCCATACCGTCAGCATTTTCAACAATGGCGCAGACATGGTGCGCGCCATTGGGCGCGATACCATCGATCTGTTCGTCTTAGATTGGCGTGTCCCCCGAGTCTCTGGCTTAGAGGTGCTCAAGCACATCCGCAACGTGCGCTCACTCAAAGAGCCTGTGCTGTTTTTGACCAGCCGCACAGACGAGCAAGACATCACCGAAGCATTGAATGCTGGAGCCGATGACTATTGCACCAAACCCGTCAGACCCAAAGAGTTCTTAGCACGCATAGCGGCTCTCCTGCGTCGCACCTATCCCGAGCGAAGCAATACAGAAACCACGCGCACACTGCTGAACTACAGCTTTAACAAACTCGACCACACCGTCACGTTCAACGAGCAGACCATCAGTTTGTCGGAAAAAGAATTCAAACTGGCTTTGTTTTTGTTTGAAAACCATGAACGTGCCATCTCGCGTGACCGACTCATGCAAGAAGCATGGGCAGGAGAAGGTGATGCTCTGTCGCGCTCCCTCGATGTTCACATTTCTTGGCTTCGCAAAAAACTCGACCTCTCGGCGACTTCGCCCACCTTGCGACTCAAACCCATCTACGGTTTTGGCTATCGACTGATGGCGGTCAATGGCAACACCGATGAATAAACGAACTTGAAAAATACATGGCTTGGAATTTGCTGGTACTTCTACGAAGAGCAGCAAAAAGCCAATGCAAAACAAACCGACACAACGCCAATCCGCACCTCGTGCATTACGAATAGTTGTCGTAGCGCCCGATTTAGACATTCAAGATCTGAGTGATGAACACGCCCTTTCACAAGCGGCACGATCACGTGCGCTCAGAATTGGTTTGCTTGAAAGCGGATTCAACTTGGTCGCCTCGGTTCCGGCAGATGTATTCTTGACCGAACGTATCAGCCAACTTCAACCTGACCTCATCATTGTTGATGCAGAGTCAGAAGCGCGCGATGCCTTAGAACATGTTGTCTTCGCCACCCGTGACGAACGTAGGCCGATTGTGCTGTTCACAGACGACCGAGACACATCACATGTTCAAGATGCTGTCGCCGTGGGCGTTTCTGCCTACATTGTGGATGGTCTTTCCAGCAAACGAATTCGCCCTATTCTTGACGTTGCCATGGCGCGCTTTATGTATGAGGAACGTCTCCGTGATGAACGGGATGTTGCGCGGAGCGCTTTACAAGAACGTACGGTCATTGACAGAGCCAAGGCCCTGCTGATGGAACGCCAAGGCTTAAGCGAAAAAGATGCTTTCACCAAACTGCGCAAAGTCGCAATGGACAAAGGCTTGAAGCTGGGTGAGGTGGCACAACGCACATTGGACATGGCCGACTTGCTGTCCTAGTTTGGTGCGCCTTCTTGGTGCAGTTTTTAGAAACGCTCCGCCTTGGGGCGTTTTTTCACACGCGAGAACCTCATACAGCTGGCACAGCTATTGCAAACAGTCCACGGTAAGAACCAATGACGGTTCAAGGACAAAGGCGTCCCCACCCATGCACCCCAGGTGCGTGTGGTGAGGACGCCTTTGTCGTTTCTGCCCCCGTTTTTATCAAGGAGTGATGTCATGACCGATCTTTTGGAGACCCCCATGAGCCGCCGCAATGTCTTGCAAGCCGCCACCGCAGGCGCACTGACCATCGCCCCCGCTTTGCGTGCCGCGGTGTATGCCCAAGGTTCAGACAAGCCTGAAAAAGAAGAAGTCAAGATCGGCTTCATTCCCCTCACCGATTGCGCGAGCGTGGTGATGGCGTCGGTGCTGGGCATCGACAAAAAATACGGTGTCAAGATCATCCCCACCAAAGAATCCAGCTGGGCCGGTGTGCGCGACAAGCTGGTCAACGGCGAGCTCGACTTTGCCCACGCCTTGTACGGCCTGATTTATGGCGTGCACATGGGCACGGCCGGTCCTAAGAAAGACATGGCCGTGTTGATGAACTTGAACCAAAACGGCCAAGCCATCACGCTGTCCAAAAAGCTCGCCGACAAAGGCGCGGTCGATGCCGCCAGCCTCGCCAAGCTGATGGCCACCGACAAACGCGAATACACCTTCGCCCAAACTTTCCCCACTGGCACGCATGCCATGTGGTTGTATTACTGGTTGGCCAGCGTGGGCGTGAACCCACTCAAAGACGCCAAGGTCATCACCGTACCACCCCCTCAAATGGTGGCCAACATGCGCGTGGGCAACATGGACGGCTACTGCGTGGGCGAGCCATGGGGCCACCGCGCGATTGCCGATGGCATTGGCATCACCGCCGCCACCACGCAAGACATTTGGCGTGACCACCCCGAAAAAGTGTTGGGCACCACGGGCGACTTCGTCAAGAAATACCCCAACACCGCACGTGCCGTGACCGCCGCGATTTTGGAAGCCGGCAAGTGGATTGACGCGGGCTTGCAAAACAAAATGAAGATGGCCGAAACCATCGCCGACAAAGCCTATGTGAACACCAGCGTGGACGTGATCAACCA
>Ga0228700_1000147_pt1 | contig 71707 bp, 143 predicted proteins | sample McNCre317_Aug_MG_FD_178019 | JGI IMG/M metagenome (GOLD analysis project Ga0228700, IMG submission 178019) | Freshwater microbial communities from McNutts Creek, Athens, Georgia, United States - 3-17_Aug_MG | ecosystem: Environmental > Aquatic > Freshwater > Creek | place: USA: Georgia...
CTATGCGGTAGAGGTGTTCTCCGCCAAACGTCCACAGCTCTGGGTGATCTAGACTCGACTTAAAGAATTTCTCCAAGCTGCTCTGCCCATACAATCTACTAAAGAAGAATAGGTTGTATGTTGGAAGATGTGGTGATATTAATGGCCAGACATTGCTGTAATAATTTACAGTCTCATGCAACGCTGTGCGAACATTATTTACAGACTTGAATGCCCTGAACTTCTTCAGCGTGTATTGTGCTGTATAACATCTCAATACTCCCTCTCCAAAGCTACTGCCATTCATAGTAAAGAATTGCATCGGCTCACCCTTATAGCATAGCACGTTACACATTGTGTATTTTTCAGCTGGACCTATCTTCAGTCCAGAGTATGACTTATCTTCTTGTGCTGTTGCTCTCTGAATGTAACTCCACGTCTCGTTGGGTTCATCAGCAAACACGTGTGTGAAATCGCCACGCTCTACTTCGATAATCATAGATCGCTCTTCATCCAATCAGCATAATTCTTTTGTGGAATAGTTACGCCATCCACCATCCAAAAATGCATTATTTTTCCACTACAAGATTTATAGCAAGGGGCATTTGTTACATCTTCTGGCCTGTCCCATGCCTGCTTGATACCATGGAACAACGGCGTATCGATCGCGTCCTTAATGCCAATACTATCTAGATTTGGCGTGTGGATCTTATCAACAGCTGCCTTGAATGCAGGTTTCGTCTCATATCCTGATCCATACCAGCAGCACGGATGTACACGTCCTCGTGCATCTATGTAAATCTCTTTTCTCTTTTCAGCAGCACAAATAGGCTTATCCAAATTCACCAGCAAATCGCTGACATTAAATTCAGGCGACGTTGTTGGGTATATTTGCTTCATCGTTCCCGTCTTCTGATCTTTGTATGGGAATGGCTTCATTTTATGTTCGAACCGTGAGCTAATCTTAACAGCAAATTTATAGAACCCCATAGTCTTGGCCAGCTCCTCTGCCTCCTCGACCTGATGTTCGTTATGCATGAATGGAATGAATGCCCACACTACCTGCGCGCCAGTAGATATTGCAGCCTTTGCATTCTTCATTACGTTAGAGAAATTGACATCAGCTCTGTATATGTGGTTTGTATCTTCCATTCCGTCGATGTGGAAGATGATGTAGCTGTTCGGTCTGTCTATGTAGAATTTGCCTAACTGCTTCCAGAACGTCGTTGTTCTTATTCCACCATTGGTGTCGAACGTAAGTCCTATATTTGGATTGCATTCGATGATATATTCATGTATGCGTATACAATCCTTAGCCACAGCAGGATCGCCAAAGTTTCCGCAGAATTTAATTTTCTTCAACCCTGCAATAAAGGTAGTATCAAAATATCGCTTGAACTGCTCCAAAGTTATTTCAGCAGGGTTGTCTTCGACCGTAGAATTGTTGGTGCGCGAGCATTGAGGACACCGAGCGTTACATTTATTAGTAAGCTCGACGTGCATCGATTCAATTCCATCACGATAAATATACATACGTTCCTCAACACATTATAATATGAAAAATTGTTATGTCTGCCTGAAGTGGGGCCAGAAGTATTCGGCCGATTACGTCAATAAACTAGCATCGATGATTCGTCGATGGGGCAATCCACATACCCCTATTTATTGCTACACGGATGATCCAACTGGTATCGACCAATCGATTCACATCCTTCCAATTGAACCAGAATATGACTACGAAAAGTGGTGGTTCAAGATACCACTGCTCAATCATCCAACATTAAAGCAGTTCGATACTAAGATTCTATTTGACTTGGATGTGGTTATTCATGGCGACATTGAGCGTTTGTTTGAAAAGGCATCCGACAATCTGACAATCTGCATGGCTTATTGGAAGGACCCATCGATACTCAAAGACATACAAGAGCGCAATACGATGTACAACTCTAGTGTGATGATATGGAAAGATGCATCATACATATACGAATACTTCATCCAAGACCCAGAAAAATACATGGCTGTGTATAAGGGAGTCGACAGGTTTCTTTGGCATGAGGGCATCAAGGTCGACACACTTCCAATGGGAATAGTATACTCATATCGCAAGGGTGCAAATTTGTGTGACCAAGTTCAAGCCAAGTACCGACCAACATATGATGTTTGTTTATTTCATGGCCAAACGAAACAGGTCGATGTAGTGGATGAGTGGGTGGTGAAGCTATGGCAATAAAAATATTGATTATGGGTCTTCCTGGAGCTGGAAAAACTACACTAGCCGCGGCATTGAACGAGCAATTGTGTGACCATAGGTATACTACCACGTGGTTGAATGCTGACATCATACGCAAGCAATATGATGATTGGGATTTCAGCGATGAAGGCCGCATAAGACAGTCGGTCCGTATGCATAACCTAGCTGAGCAAGCAATTACTGATTACGTGATTGCTGACTTTGTGGCAGCGCTGCCAATCCAAAGAGATAATTTCAAGGCCGACTACACAGTATGGGTCGACACAATTGACCAGAGCATACACGAAGATACTAACAAAGCATTCGTTAAGCCGAAGGCAGTCGATTTCCATATCACTGAGAAAAATGCCGTGCATTGGGCTCAGTATATTTTTAACCACATCATGGAGTAAGAACAATGTCAGTACTATCGCTCGGCATACTATATGTACACATTCCAAAGACTGGCGGAAGTAGCGTCGCTCAGTGGATGATTAAGAATACACCAGTAACCGAACACTTTAAGATGAACCATCCGAATATTGGCACGCTTAGAGCGTCATGTGATGGCCGTGTTGATCATGCATTTACAGTAGTGCGTAATCCTTGGGCAAGAGCAGTTAGCTTTTACACATACCACAAAAAACGCTTCGAGACGGGCATATCGACGGTTGACGGCTACACTGATTTTCCTTCATTCGATGACTTCATATTCAACTACATCGATGGAGACCTAAACGACAAATCGTATGCTGTGAATGGACGACAAGTCAATCTAGATTATTGGTTTAGAATGTCAACACCACAAGTAGACTGGATAGACGATTCTGTCGATACGATACTGAGGACTGAAAGCTTGGATAGTGATTTTAAAACTGTCCAAGATATGTTTGGTTGCTATGCTCCATTGGGTATGGTCAGACAGTCATCCACCGACGACTACAAAACATACTATACAACCGATACGAAAAACAAAGTTACAACGTACTACCAAAAAGACATAGACACATTTAAATATACATTTTAATATGACGCCGATGTATGTAATCTGCACTGGACCAAACTATACCCCAGAGCATGTAAGAAGATTTGAGCGACAGCTCAAAGATCACGTCAATATTGATTTCAAAATACACTGCTATACTTCATACGACAGGTCATCATATGATGCGTCGATCGAAGTAATACCTATCGAAAATGATGATGGGAGACGTCAGTGGTATAAGATGGATGTGTTTAGGATGGCACCAAAAGGCGATGTCGTCTTTGTATCAGATATAGACTGGACGTTCGTTGGTGATGTAACTGATATATTCAATCAGGAAGTAAAATCAAACGAGTTGATAGCTCCATATCGCTGGTGGACTCGCTATAAAGGAAAAGGCTTTACCATTAACGGTGGCCTCTATAAGTTCATCGGGGGCGATCATCAATATGTCCCTGATACGTTTTACGATCGTCCGCAATACTGGATGCAGCATTATATTCTCGACCGACGATTGGCGCATCCCCCTGTTAACGGCGAGCAAAATTTCGTAGACGAAACGATTAGAAAGAATACTGGTATATTAAAGTACTTCGAGCCCCGAGATGCAATAGGCAGAATGCCCAGCGATCACCAACATGCCGTTGAATATAATGAATTGTATTTACTGAACTATGGTCACGACTACTTTCATGTAGGTGAATTCAACGATCGCATTAGAATGATTCAGAGTGTTTTGTAAGTAGTGGGGTCTAGCTTATCAGCTGTTTCAAATGCTAGTTTGCGTTCCTTACAGTTGGTGCACGTACCACAATGTGTTGGTATGTTCTTGGCGCACGAACGTGTGAGTGGAATCCACTTCTCATACCCCAACTGGTAATAAAGATCGACGATTTGCGCCTTAGACATATTCAAGAAGGGCATTGATACTAATCCTAGTTCTGCGACCTTATCCAACACTGCTTTCTTGTGTTCTGGATCTGCTAGTCTCCCATATACAACCTCATTGATACCAAGATACAGCACGTCGATGTCCGGTACTAGCTTGATTGCAGTATGATATGTGTCTTCTCGTAGTCTGTTAACGTATACGGAATTTGTCGGCGACTCAATGATAAAGTGGTTATCGAAATCCATTTCATCCGCCATCTGCTGAGCATAGTAGTGATAGTGCTTTACGCCATCGATGAATGGATCATCAAACGGTGTCTTTTGTGTAAATGCATACACATTGTCCTTGCCATATTTGTCAATGCACAACAGTAGCAATAGAGTCGACTCTAAACCACTTGACCAGAATACTCCGACCTTTTTAGCGTCAATTAGATTGACCATTGTATGGGTCCTTACCAAATATTTCCCTTATACCGTTCGGATCGATGCCTAATTCATCTGCCATGTCTGTCCATAGCATGGGATGAATAATGTAAGCCCAGTTTAATCTATTGCAATTAGTATGGGCTGCGTGCCATAACGGAGCTCCCTCTACGACATCATAGTATCCTACTTTACAGCTCCATCCCTTCTTATCGGGCATGATTACTAGCTCGCCAGTTTGAGGATGTATGTACCTAAAATCACCTTCGCCGGTTTCGCTATACGTAAACAAGATATTATAACCAGGTGCATTTGCGTTGTTATGCCATCCGATATATCCACCAGGAGGGTAGTACATCTTCAAAGCATTACTACGGCTACCAGTAAAACTCATCAGTGCTTTGTCAAGCTGCTGCACACGATTGAGGTATATGTTTGTATCATACACACCAACATCTTTGAAATCTGCACCATAACATTCTTCTGGATACCCAACATTGTCTGGCCTTGCCTTCATCAACTCAAGATACTCATTGCTAACAGCATACTGAGTATCTAAGTTCTTTGGCTTTGGAGTTATTGTGTCTTGTAGTGACTGGCTAAAGAACCAATCGCTAAAGTCATACAGCTGATCAGATAATTGTTTGGGAAGCTTGTTAGCGAATATCATAATTTAATAGTGTAGTGCTCAATAATCGGAGGTTTGCCGTTCAGTTCCTCTTTATGATACCCAGTTACGAAATTCCATCGAGCATCTTCTTCGAAGAATCCTAGCTTCAGTCCATGGTCTGTATGCTTGATAAGATAGAATAGGTAGAACTGATCCCACTCTTTCATTCTTGCTGGATATTCAGGATACGTCGCTGCAAATACATCCTGATATCTTGTGGTCGACCATAGTATCCACCACTGCTCCATAAACTTTATCGTCGAAGGCTTATTGTTATATACGAATACTCCGCCATGCCGAATGTATTCTGGATCTTCAATGAAGCCTTTTCGGTTGGAGTTATATGGACGGATCTTAGTGAATATCAGATCATCGTCTTTTAGTTGGTCAAATATGTTAGCTATCTCTGGAGACACGACCACAGTGTCTGCATCAAGATAAGCCGTAATCGTATATGGTGTCCTACTCAAGGCCCACAACTTAGCTCTACGGTCATTAGGAACGCCGTCTGTAACAACATCAGTAAACGCATCGAGATCTGCACCATCTAGCAACTCTGCTGGCGCATATAGAGTTATATTAGCTGCAGGGAAATGCTCGCGTATGGACTCTGCTAGAATGACAGCAGACAGTACATACTTCTTGTGTACAGACGCTATTACTACAAAGCCATTACTCGGCTGCTGGCTCTTCATCTGCAGGCTCACCACTCATCATTATCAATGCTGCAACAATAGCAACAACTTCAACGGTCGTAGTTGCTTTGCGAATTTTTGCCTTCCATGCCTTGGACGCTGCTTGTACAAGTGGGTGCTCGAATGCTTCGATCTTGGCGTTAAAGAGAACATTAGCACGCTTTTGCTCTGCTCTATCTGAACTTTGAGCGACATTCTTCTCACGTGCGACTGCCTGTTCGGCACGGACGTTCTCTGTATTAGTTTCCGTATCTTCGTGCGAGCTGTGTTGTAGGAACACTTGGTAGTCTTCGTTGGATTCGTCTACAGGAAACGATACGACATTGGAGCTCCCATCATCATACACGAAGCGAGCCATGATGCGATCTTTTGTCGAGACGTCCTGCCAAATTGGATTTTCAATTGCTTGTATTGTTTTCATTTATTAACTCCTGCGGACCCATAATGCAACGGAACCGACTGTCTCTGTTGTATTTCCTACTGTCAGGCCTGTGTAGTAACCTGTATAGTTGCCTGTATAATACCCAGTATAATAACCAGTGTAGTAGCCAGTATAATCATTGTGCGAGCTACCATACCATGTACTGTATGTGCCAGAATACGTACCAGCATATGTACCGGTGTAGGATCCGGTATACGTGCCAGTATATGCGACGTTGCCTGCTGTTTGTTGAGTGTCGGTGTACGAACCGCCCATCTGAGCCCAGCTGCCGTAGCTAGGAGCTGTTGCTTGTATAGCGTATGTACCTCGCCCAGTGCTAATTATACGGTTACGCAGACGTTGAACCAACAGTTTGATTGTTGTTTGATCAATTTCGCGGAGTGAGCTGCTACTATTCCACTTGATTGGGTAAAGTGTAGTTGGCGTAGCCAAGTTCGTCAGCTGCCACACATACGTCGTTCCTACATTGGAACCAGTGTATGCATAGTCGTTGATACTGAACACTTGCGTCCACGTGGCTCCAGCTACATGGCTCGGAGTAGTGGAGCTGATGTAGTAAGAACCAAGTCCACCATTGGTCATTGTTGTGATCGCCGGATCGATAATATACGTGTTGATATCATCATCAGACATTTCCTGCAAAGCAGACAAAGTTGTTGACCATCCAATAGGACGCGTGAACGTCTCGCTTATCGTTCCGGTTAATTGTGCAACGGTAATTGTCGATGATGACAAATATCCGGCGGTACCATCATGTGTGCCTGGAGCCGATGTGCGGTACACATCAACAAAGCTACCTATATTACTAGCGCCGCCTTGAGGGCTTACCAGGCTTCCAGTGCTGCTACTAGAAGCAAACTCCTTGAGCACATGAAAGCTAATAGCATTGTATATGTCGGCGTTGGACATCTCCTTCAAGGAAATGCTACCCGCATCATATGCATCAATCTTTAACGGTCTACCCATATATCACCAATTACATTGAAAATAGCTGAGTGCCATTTACATCATATACTTTTAAAATAGTACGACCATCATAGGTCGATTTGAATGCAGCAACGTTTACACCATCAATACCAGTATTGCCTACAGTAGTAATGCCACTGGCAGTGATGTATCCATTTACTTGAAGGTTAGCTGTCGCTATGACGAACTTAGTGCCGTCATATTGCATATATCGTGTTGCGGTGTTGCCGAAGTACAATATACCTTGAGTATTGTTTGCTGCGTTATATAATGTAACGTTAGCTGTAGCAACAACGTTACCATTTAATGTTGTTGTCGTGCCAACATACAACGCTTGAGAAACGTTAGCGCTTCCTGACACAGTTAATGCAGCATCAGCCGTTGCAGTGTTGATACCAACGCGGCCTGTAGATACGACTGTAAGCGACGTGCCTTTGACATATAGATTGGAAGCGACGTTAGCAGTCGTTCCGTTGATTGTCAGGGTAGTAGTATTAGCAAGAGTAGCAGTTGCTTGTAGGTTAAGGTATGTGGTTGCAGCGCTTAGGTTGGCACCAGTAAAATGTGCGTTCGATGAAATGATGAGGTTGGCGGACGAAGTAACACCACCGCCTCTCAACTCTCCAACTGCAACCATCGTCTGAGCTGCAAAGATGCCATTAACGAAGGCGTTTGCGCTATTCTGTCCACCAACTGAGTTAGCTGCTGTCGTAAGGACAACAGTAGACATAGCATCAGCGATCTGATTCGTTTTATCTACCCAAGACTGAAACGTGTCAGATGTTGGGTTTACGTTAGCTATTAGTAGAGGCATGTTTAATCAATTGTCCTAATAATTGTTTTATTTCGCTGATGTCATTCTTCAAATCGCTGACTTCATCAGCGAGAGCGTCGATCGTGCGTGACTTATCTCGCTGTTGTTTGTAGAGCATGTACGCGGTAGTATTTGTATTTATTACCGCGTGACTCTCTGTATCACGCGCAAAGTTAGTATCGGTAGTTTGTAATATCATACCGATACTGCGAGTGCACGAACGTCATTGACTGTTGGTACCAAGTATGAGTATGGAGATCTCAATACAATCTTGATAGCCAAATACTTATACGTATCATATGCCGCACCAGTTAGACCGTGGTAGCGTACAATGTAGCTATTACGGCAGTATTTAAACGCAGCTTTCGGCTGAGTGACTTTCTCAATTGTACAGCCAGTCGATGTGAATGAAACATCTGTCGTTGTTGTGATTGTGCTGCTGTTAGCAGAAGCTACGCGCAGCATATCATAGTCAGTCAGTGTATTTGATTTGACGACCTTGATGAAATCGCCAGCAGCCAAGTACGTATCGAACGCTGTACCAATACCCGTGATTGTGGTGTTAGTGTATGTTTGAGCTACACCACTTAGTTGCAACGAAGGTGCAGTTTGTGGGAATGTGTACTCATACTCACGATAGTCTTGATCATTCAACGAATCACTGTACATATATGGAGATGTTGATTGCTCAAGCAATGTCCAATCCTTATCCTCGAACAGTTCGCCATCGCTGAAGTTCAACACCTTAGCATAAACGTCGATGTTGGTACCTGTTGGCTTGTATGCTGTCAAGAACACTTTAACGTCTTCCGCATCCATACCTTCTGTCAGCGCAAGACGCTTAGAGATATACTTGCTCAATGCGCTACCATAACGTGTTGTTTCGTTTGTGGTAGAGTCGTTGATCAAGTTGCGTGTAGTGATTACGCTGATAGGGTTGACGTCGAGTACGGGAGATGTGTCTGTTGAAGACGTGCTGTAGCTCATCGATACAGAGAATGACTTATTGACAACAGAACCAACGATCTCGTTACTACGACTCTTAATCATAGCGCTATCATTGAACGTCAATTTGTTCAACATTCCAAGTTCATACAACTTCGTATCAGTAGCACCTGTATTTTGCAGTGTGAATGTCGACGTCAACGACAACGATGTTCCAGGAGTCACGATCGTGCTGAAGAATGGTTTGAAGAAGTTGACACTAATGTTATTGATACCAGTAACTTCAGCCGTAGCTTGTGTAGTATCGCCAACAATCGTTCCACGATATGTGCTATTCGAAGTAAAGAACTTGAATGTGTCGTTTGCGGACGAGGAGTTGTTGATGTAGATGATGTTGTTGCCATAATCGTATGTGTCAACAGTACCTGCTACGACTTTTTGGATCGTAGCTTGAACAGTAGCAGACGTGGTAGTCGATGCAGACTTGTTCAATGTGATTGTAGACGAGTTAGCAGCCAATACCTTTGCTACCTGGAATACAGGAGAGATACGGTATTGCTGTGTGCTTGTCGTGTTGCCGACGATCGGAGCATCGATAATCATCATCGAGCTGTTTGTAACAGATACAACTTGACGGATTTCACCGTTTGCCGAGCTACCGAGCTTGATGAAGCTGCCGTTGCTGTAATCTGTATTGAACGATGTTGTTTGGCCAGCAGCGTTCGTTACGATTGTCGAGCTGACAGTAACATTACCAGTACTTACTGTTTGGTTATTACCATAGATGATCAATACGTTATCGCCAGCAGCAAGCGACGATGTCATGTTGGTGCTAGTACCAATCACGTTAGTCGCCGTTGATGTCATAAGCGTTGTATTCAGATAGTTGCTTGGGTGGAGCTGAGCAATAGCTTCGCCACCACGAACAGTACCAGATGCAGCATTGATTGATAAGAATTCATAGTCGCCGTTGTTGAGAACAGCAGTACCATTAGTGCTTTGGAATACAGCACGTTTGATAGTGAACTTCAAATCCTCGTCTTGAACAGGTGTCCATACAGAACCAGACGTCGAATAGAACAGAGTTCCAAGACCCCAGTTTTGGTTGACTGTCAAGCTAGGATTTGTCAAGTCTTTGTAACCAACGCGAGCAGTGTAGATGCGGTATTCTGGTGTGTTAGCATCAGGATACAATACGATAGCGTAATCGCTATTTGCTCTTAGGTATACTGGAGTTACAAATTCAAACGTTGTAGCAGCCGTTGCGTTGTTACTGACTGATACTTGACTGCTTGTCTTGTATACACGTGAGAACGGAACAATAACAGATGCCGGAACACCATTCACTGTTTCACGGAGCTCTAGTGTAACACCTTGTGAAACATCTTTTGCCTTGAAGAACACATCAACGCTTGTAACAAAAATGCCATCAGTTTGATCGCCAGTCGACTGCACCTTGAATGTCTGTGCTAGTGGGTCTGGGTTAGGTAACTGAACATGGAAATCAGTATGATCGTTGCGATAGTATGTTGCAGACAAGTAGTTTGTTGCAGAGAAACCGCTTCCGCCAGCCACGTCGATAGTCTTAGTAGAGATCGATAGATTTGTTCTGTTTCCAGAGAATGCATATGCAGTAAACTTACCGAGGCCACGCGACGTTGCAGTAGCTTCTGATACGACATTATCAACGTCCATCAATACAACAGAGCGCTCACCGACGAAGTATGTCGACTTTGGAAGGTCGATATAGCCAGCAATCACGCCAGAACTATTAGCCACTAACGGAGAACCGATTGTTCCTGTTGCGACGAATGATGTTGGTAGCAATTGTGATAATGTCAGATCAACTTGAGCAGGAGCTGCTCTGTCGGAGATCTGCACGCCATCAAAGTATACCCAGTGACGTGCGCCTGGACGTAGGCCGGTGCTCACGAAATGGATGCGTTGATCACGAATGTATTGTTGCAGCTCCAAACTATTCAAGATATCAACTGTCGTTGCGTTTGAAGTTGTAACGCCACCAGACAATGTTACCTTAGTATCATTGAGAGCAGTGTTGACGTCTTGTCTCCATGTTTGAGTCAATCCAGATTGGCTGATCAAATATGAACTTCCAGCATTAACAGAGCCGAGTACGTTGGTGTTAACTTTCAATTGTGAAAGAGCTGCAGACGTAGCTTGTGCAAGGCTGTTCAGCGGAGAAGCCAAGTCGATGACGACAGATACGGACGTATTTGCAATATCGTAGTAGCTGTCAAATGAAGGAACTGTTGTCAAGTTACCAACATATCTCCAATACTGGTCAACGAGCGTACGCTCCTTGGTAGCAGTAGGCTGACTCAACATGATCGTCGTATTGCTGTAATTGAGCAATACGTGGTCGCCGTGTCTGCTGACATTCGAGCTTGCTGCTTCGTTGAATTGAAGGTCGACGCGAGCATCTGAGAAGTATGGACGTGCAATGCCACTAACTGTATCAATCAAGATCTTGTACTCAGGATCTTGAAGGTTAGATACGTTATAATCAGTCATTGGATCTACAAAGAACCCGTTCTTGAAGCGCTCAATCGAAGAGTTTGCTTCACCTGGCAGCACCATTTGCTTGGTGCTGGTTTCCAATGTGTTCAATAGAGTATAGTATTCCAAACGGCTGATACGTCCTTCGATGTCGGAAATATCCTTCATCGTGTATCTACGGTTTTGTTGTGGAAGCACATATACGCCAAGGTCTGGGCGGCCACTATCGGCAGCGTCTTTGGCAGATAGACTTGGATATGGTGGTACGTTGACAACACCGATCGTCATACATCCTTCTGGTTCCACTGGAACAGATGGAGAGTTGGACGGAGTACCTTCAACGATACGGATAGAACCAACCTTGTCGATGATAATTCTGTCACGGCGGGCAAGATATGATGTTACCGAGCCAGTGAACGATCTTGTTGGTGAAGGGAACTTCTTATCTGTAGCAGCGAACGTCACCGTGCTGCTTGGATCGATTGTTGCAGTAGCAGCATCGGTGGCCATAACAGCTGTGTTTGAACAGATAGGACGGAAGTCAATCACGTTACGAAGATCGTATGCCTTACCAGTCTTTGGTGATACAAACACAGGGATGTCCTGAGTTCTGATCTTGTTGCTTGGCAATGGGTTGGTTGTGTCGTCGATCGAACCACTATATGATTCTGTAGAGATGTATGTACCAACGCCGTGCGTCATCGCCTTAACGACGACCAACAGGTTCTTGTTCGTCAGCGAAATAGAAGCACCTGGGCGAATCTTCAATGTAGATAGGCCGTAGAAGTTGTCTGTCTGTCCACTGTCGATTACAAAACTGTCACGGTAGTTTGTCGTAGATGTGTTAGCGTATGATGTGCCTGTGCCAACATATACGCCGACCAAATCTACTACGTCAGGAATACCTAAGCTCCATGGACCACGTGTTGATGTAGTAGTCGCTGTATTAGAAATCTTTACATAATATGTGTTAGCTGTCTTAACACGAACAGCAGGAGAGTCGAACTCGGCATCGTGGTAGACTGTAGCGCCAGCAGTCGCCGTAATTGGGTGACCCAAAGAGACTGTAATCGCACTACGTGTAGAATCAGTAGCGATTGTACGACCGGTTGGTGCAAAATCGATAGGCACGTTAGCTGGATATGTGGTGTGGTGAGCGTTGCCTGTCCACGAAGCACCCCAGTTTGTAGACACCTGTATCGATGTGTTGGAGATGATGCGCGTAATCAGTGCAGTGTTGCCAGATACGCTGGTATTACCGACTTTGATATATTGACCAACAGTATATTCTGTAGTAAACAACGTACCAGTGCCCGTCACAGTGTTAGCGCCAGACGTGACTGTAACAGTACCACTATTATTCGATGACTTAGTCATCGCGCTGCTTGGGATAACGATGAAATCGCGCTCTTGAATAGTATTCAGCGTAGAGCTAGCTTCGTATGGGAACTGAACGCCACTACCCAACGAGATACTCAAGTCACCAGACAACGTAAACGAACCTGTGTTGTTCGATGTACGATCGATTACAACTTCGTTGTCGAGCTGTTGGACGGCAAATGTACCAGTTTCAAATATCAAACGATCAAAATCGGCATCATATTGCACTGCATAGCCGAGTGCCGAATCCCAAATAATGTCTGCAACACCTGTGCTGTTATACAATACAGTACGTACATCTTTGAAGGCATATCCTGGCGACATTTGTACGTCGAACAGGTACATACGATATGTACACTCTGCAGATCCTGGGGTTCCAGAATCGTATGCCAATGAACGCACACGAGCTGTGCCGATTTGGACGCCTCCAGACGGTGCTCCAATGCCATTGCCAGCGCTGATTGCGAGACGGCCGAGTGGGGCAGATGGGTCATTGTACAGAGTGACGGTAGATGCATTCTTTACATCAAAGTTGCCCATCAGTTCTTTCACCAACACATAGCCGCCATAGTTGGTAGCGATGGTTTGTGTTGTATCTGTTGCTGTATCTGTAGCCTTGCGGATAGGGTAGCGTGTGTTGTTCATAATCTCAACACGACCGCCTTCAACGTAGCCAACACCAGCACCAACAACCATACTTAGATGAGTTGTGTTGCTTGCGATTGATTCAGAATACAATGTAAATGGGTTAACGACGTAGTTACCTGACTCTTCATATGTACGACGAGCCAACTCTTTGTTGATCGAGTTGTATTGTGTAAATGTGCGGTCCTTTATGACGCGACCATCTTGGTATTCATATAACGTCAAGAATTCGTTATTGCTTGCCGCATTAGCTACAGACAATGCGACTAGGTTAGCTGTCAACTTGAGACGGTCTGCGCCTGGAGCTGTATAGTTAGTGGTGCCACCAGCATTGTCAAGCAATGTTTGATCAGAGTTGCTGTTAACAACAGCTTCGCTAGTAACGAAACCAACTGCAACGTTATTAGGTGTCGTATCATATTTCGAAAGAATCGTTTCATGTGCAGCGACGCGGATGAAGTGACCTTTTTGGTATATAACACCATCGGACGTCTTGATAGCAGTACCGCGGCCAACTGGTGCAGTATATACGCTATTAGCAACCTGCACTTGAGCAAGGTAGTTGACCACGTTCAATACAGCGCCAGCACCATTCGTAGACGTGATGGTGATGTCTGGAATCGTAGTGTAGCCGATTCCTCGCTCAACGACATTCACACTACGGATTGTACCGTTAGCATACGTGATAATTTGAGCACTTGCACCGGATCCAGTATTGCTTACGAACCCAACAACGTCGCTGTTAGAGTACAACGTACCGCCATCAACAACGCTGATAGATTCGACGCGATAATCGCGGTGGTAGGAAGTGAGAACGGAGTTGTTGCTATATGTCTTTTCGCCATTGATACCAGTGTTCAAGTACTTCAAGTACAATGTGTTCAAGTCTGGATCGAGCTGCTGGCCGCCTTGTGCATAGTTGACGGTCAGTGCATGCAGATTACTTGTCGATTCGACGACGTAGGTATTGACGAGCGCCGAGATTGAATAGTTATCACCACTCGGTTGCAAATCGAACAACTTTACATAGTGATACTCAGAATCAGTGATCAAGGAACATCCCTTGATGATAGTGCCTGTTTGATATATGTTATCACCAAAGCGCTCGATCTGGTTTTGCAAGATTGTTTGCAGTTGAGTCAACTCGCGCGCTTGTACAGCCACCGATGGCTTAAACAATACTCTATGATAGTTGCTTTCTTCGTTGTAGTCGTCGAAGTAAGGCGATTGTCTTAGAGTTGTCGACTGTTTGTCTAATGGCATTTAGCTTTTCCTTAGAATTCTATAATAGCTTTGATTGATTCTGTTTGACCTGATGCTTTATTTATCGGCGAAAAATTCTCCATGTACATAATATCGCCGGATCCGTAAATAATATCTGCAGGTATCACACTATCAATCGGTGCTGATGAGCCAGTTACTGGGCTCGAAATGTCTGTTCCTATATTACCTTGCAATTGTGTCAGCCATACTTGTGATGTGTTTGCAAAGTATACAATTGCGTTCGATGTTGCTGTATTGCCAGTCAATGTTACTGTTTCATTCGCAACGAATGAACCTGAAAGTGATGAGATGTTCAATTTTGTAAGTTGGCATGCATAGCTGACGTTAGCAACTAAGTTTGCGCTTCCGTTATTGCGGACTGCCAAAACTTCAGCTGTTGTAGTAGAGCTGCCACCGACAATGTAATTCACACTAGAGTTACCAGTACGGAAATGGCGGGTTACGTTGGTAAGAGTCAATGTGTTGGCAGATAGCGTTACGACCTTACCGGTAGCATTCGTTGTCGGTTGAGTTATTGTCTCACCGACAATAAACGACCCAGTTGCACTAGTATACGACAATTGGATGTTGGCCATCATCGGGTTGGACAAAATACCAATCGAACGGAATTCATTTGTATCCAACACTTTGTTATTGGCTTCAATGTCAGCGCTATTGAATGTCGTGGTGATACACAAATATCTACCGCCGAGCTCATTAACAGGGTCATACCCATGGCCGCCTTTCGGGCCAATGATCGCTTCTGCTGTAGCGGTATTACTTACGCCGCCTGTGTTACCGGAGAAGTATAAAGATGCTGTTGTGTAACCGCTTCCGCGTTTCGTAATCTCGATTTTGTATACCGAATTAGATGCTGCTGAATTTACTAGGGCACGAGCTTGGAAGTCGCTGCCATTTCCGACGACGATTACGTTTGGAGTAATTTCATACGTCGATGACGTTGATGGTGTCAGATCAAATGGCTGATCGAGGACGACCGTACGTGTAGCTCCCGATACAGTATAACCAGTGACAGTTCTTTGCTGGCCAGCACCAGTGCCGGTTGTAATTTTAATTGCTGATCCGTTGTAGAAGTTGGCATTCGATGAAGCAGACGACTCAATTACATACACCAACGCATTACCGCCGACAGATGTAGCTTGAATTGTACCGCTTGTAAATGCATCGTAGTTTGAACCACCATACGTCACTTGTGCATAGTCGATGGCGCCGGATACTGCATTGCCGACGACTGCTGCATTTGCAAATACTGGAATAAAGTCGTCAGAAGCGAATTTTGCAAACGTAGCATTTGGAATAGTGTACATATACTTCCATTGATATCCATCAGAAGTTTCGTAAATATCATCAGCAGGTGATGTAGATGTAGCATCGGGAGCGACAGTCGACACTGTGCTGTTGTTACTCAAACACTTAAATACATCATGTCCACTTCCTGAGTCTACAGATACGTAGAATGTATTACCATACAAACTACCTGAATCGTGCCTATACGCTTTATATCCAACGCCCGATTGCCAGTCGTTTCGTGGAATCATAGGCGACATATCAGTCGTTGCAATCGATTTCGCAACGATCATAGAATCATATGCACCTGTGTACATTTCCGACACCCGATCGAGAGGCTCAGGAGGATTTTGGTCGTCAGCAAATGGCTGCGACTTACCAAGGAACATATAAAAGATCGGATTAGATGTGATGATTCTGCCAACCATCGCAGTTCTAAATTTAGTGGTGAATATTTTTGCCATGTTATATAAACAAAATGTTTGTGCTGCTGATTGTACCAGTAGCTGATGAGTTGGCTCCTACGACGCTACCAGAAGCAGTAAACTGACCTTCTACGTCGACGAGCTGTAGGGTATTTAGTGCACCATTAAACGATTTGACTCGCCCTGTAGCTTGTCCCGCTTGACTGACTATCTCGTTAGCAACGTACGTGCCTGTTACGCCTGTCAACGTCAATGTATTGATTCTGCTATACGTTGCGTTTGCTGCAGCTACAGGTTTACTCGATAGTGTAATGCCAACGAACTTATTGAACATCTTAGTGCCGACGACGTGAGTAAGGCTCTTAACGACACTTTCATACTTTTCACGGCTAAGTCCAGTTTGAATCTCATATGAGTATTCTTGATAATATTCATTATCTTGAATTCTTTTTGTACTATCGAGTGTGCCTCTATCGCCTCTCCAATATCCTTGCGATGAACCATGCGTTTCTACTCTAGCAACACCAGCAGCCATGATCTGGTTACCAGGAGCGGAGATATCAACAGTTTCACCTTCCTCATAGAGGAAGCCAGAGTCGAGGACTTCGAGTGTGTTAATACGGCCGTCAGAAATGCCTGCTTCAGCATCTACGTTAACGTTGTTGCCAATCACGCCTGACGATGAGTCTTCCTGAATAGTAACGACGTTAGCAGTTGCGCCGGATTCAGCACCATAGATCATCGTCCCACGCACAAAGTCCTTAAACGTCGTCCGTTGCACGTCTACCTGATTATTCGAAGTGCCTACAACTATACCTGTTGTTATGATATTGGTATTTGTAATGCCAACCGACGTTACGTTAGCAGTTGCGCCGGAAACTAGACCAACGATTGTGTTGGATGAATCGAATGTGTTTGCTGTATTTGCGACGAATACACGAATCGTTCCAGCATTGCCTATTACAGACGTTGTGTACAAATCGCCAAAGATTGTGTGACCATCGGCACGCACTTGCTTGATAGTTTCACGAACAGAAAAGTCGAACGTCCCACTTACATTACTAACAGCGACGTTAGCGAGTGGTGTGCTGATACTTTGTGTTACTTGCTCGCCGATTGCGAAAATACCAACCTTATCAACGACACCTAGTGTCAATCGACTTCTCTTACCATAAGACGCAACAATCTGTTCGATTTCAACGACGAACGGCTTGGCGGTGTTATCGAAACCTGGGTTACGTTCAGTCAACGTCAGTACAGATCCGATTGTATATGCATTCTTACTGAAAGCAGATGCAAGTACAGATGATAAGTTGGCAGACGTATTAGCAGCAAACCCATATGTACTTGAATTTAATGGTAACGACAAGAATGTTGTATTAGGAGCTGCGTTTGCGCTCAGTAAGTCTGAGCCCAAGTATACAACTTCTGTATTTCCGATAGCACCGATCTTAAATTGGCCTGGATATCCACTCGATGTTACAGTAACATCGGCAACGGCGCCGTTGTATGGCGAGTACACTCTTGCATAAGATCCACCCTTGAAATCATTGGTGATTTGGAATACACCTACGGCACCTGTATTCGATCCTACGACGTTGGCTGATGCGGATATATCAACAGATCCTGTTTTAGAAGCACCATTATTAGTTTCGCCAATCACAAGTTTTGTGATATTTGTATTAGAGAAGTTGGTGTTATTGAAAGATCTCGTTGTTACCGATACGACGTTAGCAATTGCACCAGAGCTACTTCCTAGTATCAACTGGCCTGATGTAAAGGGACCATAACGATGGTCGATTACAACATACGATGAGTTTGCTTGGATGATGGTTCCAACTGCTGCATTACCGCTGCTATTGGATTGGTATACATCTTCGCCAATTACAAACGACCCTGTAACAGTATTTGCAAACTGCACGCTATCGATGTTTGCCGTGGACGTGGTGTGTGGTGAAATTAACAGTGTACCAGAACCAGCTGCCTGTGATACAGACAACACAAATCCGGTTGCGAGCACATTCGATGTTGTGTTTGTTGTTCCGTAAATCAGATCACCCGCAGCAAAGGTGGTATTTGCTGTGCTAAATGATACGTTCGTTAATGGTTGAACGATAGTAGTAAATTCCGGAAAGCCAGTAACAAATGAATTACTGCTAGAGAAGGACGTCAATGATAGTACGTTCGCTGATACGTACACCTTTTGGCTCGTCCCATAGATGTTAGCATTAAGCGTATATCCATACCCGCCATCAATAAGACGATAGTTAACTTCGCCCGTTCTGTTGCCAACAGACGTAACACGAGCCTTTCCGCGATGCCCACGGCGACTAGAAATAATATCGACAGTCTCTCCTTCGACGAACCCGCTACCAGACGATGTAATATTGACACGTGTGAGCGATCCGACTACTTGCGGAGCATCCTTAATGATGCCGTCTATAGAAACATACTCACCATAGAGGAACGATTGACCCGTATCTTGGTTGGGTTGCACGTTCGAGAGGTATGCCACGTCTACGATTTTGCCGTCGTATGTTTTGCGATCGACGCGCTCGACGAACGCCTTTGCGCCAGACAAGTTTCCTCTAATATCATGGCCCACAAACTGGACTGCTTTATCGCTTACAGAAAGCTCAATGTACTTTGGAACGATCCATACACCATCCGACGTTCTTAGGATATCATCCCCAGGATAGTATACGTCGACGTTCTCATTGAACAGCATGCGAAACACCAGCTCCAGCGATTCAATCGTACCTTTTGTCTGGTATAGGTCGTGTGAGTGTTTGATTAAATTGCGCTGCTCGCCGATGGTTACATTTCTCGCTCCAGCCAAATACTTGTCGGCGAAATGAGGAATGAATTCATCCAACGTGCTATCAATATCTCTATACTGTAGCAGGTTGCGAGAGTGAAAGAGTGGATTGCCTGTTTGCTCAAGCCACTCATAATACGCTTTGACGAAAGCTACAAAATGAGGCCCTTCTTCCCTATAGAAAGAAGGAAATTGTGACTCAATGAGAGGAGATATTTTATCGTGTAGTAATATATTCATTAGCCGCGCTCGCCGATAACTGTAACGTAGATGTCATCATCTTTGATTCTGATGATGTCGTTCTGAGTAGCTGCAATATCCTTGCTGTCTGTAACAGCACGAAGGCGGATAGCGCTTCCTTCATATGCTGTAATATTCAAACCAGCATCAAATACAACTGTTCCTGTTGTATAGTCTACAGTTCCTACATTGACTACTACAGCATGGTCTGCGCCTTCGTCAGCAACTGTAACAATTCTGATGACACCAAAACCATCATCTTCTACTTTACATTGAGCGCCACCATATGTAAAGAACGTCGATGTTATAGAGTGATTATCAACATACGGATGGATATAAGCGCTATTGAGAATCTTCAGCGGGTTGCGGAAGTGTACGGTGAATGGCTCTGTTGAATTGAGAGCAGGATTCAACTCCTTGTATGCGACAACTTCTGTACTATTGCCAATTATGCTGGTAGTCGTGTCATCGATTGCCTTGACGAGCTTAGAGTAGCGACATACAGTACCAAAATCGTTTAAGTTCTGCTCATTAAAGATACGAACCTTTGTAGCGATGGCCGAAATCAGCTCAGCTTCAGAAGAAGTTGTCGTATCGATGTCATATGTTACCGATGTATACACCTCGACGTTTAAGAACTCTGGATCAATGAAGATTGGGTCGATAGTAAGCGGACATCTTGTCTTCAAGAATTTTCTATATTCTTCCTTTTTGGAATCAGACACGCCATCAGACCCAGCGATGTCTGTAGAGATCATAACCTTGCCATAGCGTGGAGGATCAGCTTCTTCGCCACCGAAAACATAGATCGATGTAATCTCTGGATAGTTCAATTGAAGAAGTGTACGGTAGTCTGATGCTGTTACTGCGCGCTCTTGTGTTTGGAAGAAACGAGGAGCATTCTTACGGATCAATTGTGTTGTCTCGTGGACGGCCCCGCCAATTGCATCCTGGACGGTAGTAACGCGGACATTTGTGTGGCCATCGATGGCATCATCGCTAGCAAATACGCTACATCCATTAGGTAGCTCACCATTACCCACCTGATATACAGCTGAAATGACAGCACCATGCTTTGGCAAGCGGCCTTGCGTACCGTTACCGAACACCAACTCATACAAATCATTCTCTGCCGCTTGTACGAAGAATACTTGAGAGTTTCCGTCAATACCTAGGAACGATGAAGCCTGTTGGTAAGTGAGTGTAGTACTGCTGTTATCTTCAGTGACATACACGCGCAGACTTGTTGTGTCGATTGTAGGGTTGGATAGAATGAAGCGTTGGCTTTCTGAAGCTGCATTGAAAACAAACGTGTCAGTTACTAACGAACCTTCATAGATTGCAACGTTGCTGGCTGTAAACACACCATTTGAAGAACTCGTAACCAGCAAATTATCTGGCATCGTGAATGTGTAAGTGTTTGCACCAACCTTACTTGTAAACGATGTCCCACGTGGAATTGTAACTGTAGTAATTCCATTTGGGTTTGTCGGCGCGATAGCAATATCGATGATCGCTTTTGCTGAACGGAATGAGCGTGGAACGTAGTTCAGTTCCTTGGCATGTGATATTACACTAGCTCTGAGTTGAGCTGTATCCAAGAACATCTCACTTGCTACCATGTTAAGATAGAAAGAGTTAATGTATGTGTTATACGCCATCACATCAAGCAGGACATTAAGGTTCGAACCCTCGAGGTTGAAGTCCTTGAACGCAGTTTGCGAACTGAGGTATGACTTGAATGAAGACTTTAGCGTATCAAAGTCGAGGTTGACTAGATTAATTGAACCGTTGGCCATTATCGTACTCTATTAAGAAGGAGGTTGAGTGCTACAGGCGTTGATGTGTTAACGAGACTGAACACTAAGTTGACTTGTATTTGATGCTCATCAGCAGTTGTAGTAACACGCAACGATATTACGTTCGCGCGAGGCTCAAACTTGCTGATGCATGTAAGGATTCTGTGTCTCAGCATAGAAAGTGTGTCTTCAGTTGCTGGTTCGAATAATAGATGCTTAATATTAGCACCCAAATATGGTTGGTGGAAGCGTTCGTGATAGTCCGTCAAAAGCAGGTTGACAATCGAGCGCTTAACAGCATTCTCATTAGTCACGCGGACGATGTCACGTTTACCGGGATGCAGCTGGAGGTCGACGCCAAAGTCGCTAAACAACTCCGTCTTAACATCTGTAGATGTAAATTTATCTGCTATCGAAATATTTGCCATGTTAGCCTATGAATACTTTTGCGTCAGGCCCAACAATCAAGGGATGTACGCATGTTGCTGTGTCTCCAGTTCCACAAACTGGAGTTTTTGCTGCACCTACCCATACCAAAGGATTACCAACTGCCATCTTTGATGCTGCATGTGGTCCTGATCCATGTGGTGTAACAGGAGTACCGACAACTGCTATTGGAAGTCCTCCTACCGTGACGGTAGGATATAGTGGCGTCATCAAAGGTACACCACCGACAGTATCAGTAGGGGCTCCTACTCTTCCAACTAACTTTGGCATACAACTCCTCTTATGCTACTGTACTTCCAGGATTCAACCATAGGCCCAAGATACCCGAGACCATTGTGGTAGAACCAGACATAGACAACATACCAGCTGTATTAATATTAACAGCAGCAGTTCCGTTTATATTTATCAGCGGGGCAGACATCGATATTTGCTTATCCGATGCCATCGTAATAGCGCCCTTTGCGTATATCGTAAGAGCTCCGTCAGCAACAACGTACATATCGCCGTTGCTTTTTGTGTAGTGGCCGACGGTAGCTGTGTTGACGCGAATGCCATTTGTCTTATCGACAGTCATTCCGTTGCTCATCTCCATATATGAGCCACCATTGTGGTATACATGGATACGTTCAGCACCAGGTGTATCGTCTACTTCGATTGCATGCCCGCGTTCAGACTCAAATACTTTGTTGTATGGATACTGGGCAGCAAATGTTGCTGTAGGAGGCGGCTCCATTGGATTATCTTCACCTGCTCTGACTTCTGCCTTAGCAGATGCTAGCTTATTGACGCCTCTTGCAAGCTGACTGACGTCATGCATATCAGATGTAAAGTTATCTGTATCGGTGAAGTCTGGATCAGGCTGCGGAATGCCAGGATACGTTCCCAGAACAATTGGCATTTGTCCTTGTGGGCCATCAACGAAGAACCCAAACACAGTACTGTCGGGTCTGATAAATGTTGGGCTCCATCCCTTGCCTTGATAGCTTGCACTTGTTGTTGGCATTACCACATGAGCCCATGGCAGGTCATCAGTAGGTAATGTGCTGCTGTTCATCGAATAAAAATGATACACGCGCACCTTGACGCGGCCGAGTTGTAATGGATCCATAACATCTTCAACGATGCCGAACCACCACGTAAACCCCATTTTACCCATTTCACTCATGTTCTAAGACCCTCAATACTGTGATTGCGCGCACCGTTGACAGCGCTAATATGCACATAATAATCTACGTTTTCATTAAAGCTGAATGTATGTACTACACGAGCACACAAAAATGTGCCGGAATACATCTTATCAACCATCCCTCTACCTTCGCCCTTGGCCGCAATCTCACGTGATTGCGGAACCATGACTTTCATAACTTGTCCTGCTGTCACGTTCGAATCACCATATATTGTATACTGGATGTTATACTCGCTTAGCAGATTTGTGTATGCTTTCATTTCCCCGACATACTCAGAATACAGATCTTTTTGTGTGCTGTTCTGGCCATCCATTTCCCACGAACAATCTTTCGGTAGGTAGTACGCTACACATCTTGTATTTGCAAACGTTTCAGCAAAACTTGCTCTATTAAGATATCCTTGGCCACCCAATTGGAACTTGTTGCCATCGTCGACTAAGTTAAATCTCTTATTGAGAACGAACGCCTTTGTAGTCAAGTCGAATGAGTAGCAGTCAGCGTTGTATGCGCCCGAATCAATCTTTTCGGTCGTATCATAGAACGACACAATTTCAAAATCGACGATGTCTACCTTAACGCCGTTGGCAAGTTTTTCATCATATTCAGCTGGTAGTTGTCTAGCAGCATATGTGTGAGTAATTCCTGCAGATGGCAAAGATCCTTGTCTATTGAATAGACCGCTAATCGACGTAAACGAATATCCTTCCGAGCTACGGAAGAAGGTAAACGGTGTACGCGATTCACCAGTCGCGACAGATCTTGCACGGCAAAAGTCGATAGCAGCAAGTGGGCTCAGTTGCGGTGATAAGAAACGGCCGACGCCACGACTTGGTTCAAAATTGAATACATTGCCATCAGAGTCTAGCTGAATGTAATCATCAAAGATCTGGCCGGCAATGCTTGCGTATGTTCCTGTATAAGCCCGAGCCACAGTCTTTGCTGTATCAAATGCGCGTTCTTTTGTAACACCGCGTAGCACGTAGCCTTTAGCAGTGTTCATTTCGGTCATACCTGCTGTATCTTTTGTACCTAAGAAAAATTCATAGGAGACGGTCTTGCCATCGATGCTTTGGTATGAGAATCTGAAGAACTCCTCACCGACCAATGGAAACTTCTTTGCAAGGCTGTCATAATCGATCAGCATCATTTCACAACTGACGAACGGGTTGTAGATGTCCTCGTATATCTGAACAGATATCAAATTGTCAGTTACAGATAGTGTAACGCCGTCACCATTATAGATGACAGCTTCTTTAATAATCGCCCGCCCGAGTACGTTTTGTTCAGCCATATTAGCTCATCACACTTTGCAAGTTAAGCTGAGCTTGTTCTGCATATCTCTTGTCGATTAGCTTTACAGTCTTTCGCTGCTCATTTAGCAATTCTTCATAGTCGTAGTACGACACAGCGCGCCAATATGTTTGCTCGACTGTGGGGATATTCTCAACCATCACAGTAACAGTAATCGGCGTTGCTTGTGTGCTAGTGTTAAACCCAACAATCGGCAACCCCGCATTAAATGTACCGTTGACGTTTTTAAGCGTGATACTCTCAGTATCCAGTGTTGTAATTTCAGCATAGCCAATCACAGTATCGCCGCTCAGCTGACTTACCAATTCACCAACTTCAAATCCAGCCGACGTAGGCACAGCCAAACGGATGATTCTATTAGTAGTTACAATGAGATCGAGCGCAGCACGTTGATAAAAAACAACACTACCATATTCATTTAAAACAGGACTCCAATAACGCTTTAGATTAACTGGCGCTACACACTGTAGTCCTTCATATGCTGAAATGGTCAGCTTGGTATCGTCCCCTACCCAATTGACTTGGTAGTGATGTGTTTTAAGTTGTGCTTCTGTCAATGACCCATACTTACTAACGATGTATTGGTTGAATTGATCGCCAGACAAATACCATCCATAATAGGGATCGATGATTCCGTTGGCAAAGAATATCAACCACTCCATCATCGAATCTTCGTAGTAGAGATGCGATAAAGTGTCAGGGCGCTCACCTTCCTTAGCCTGATATGGATAGAACACCGATGCGCGATTCATCACGTCGCGCGTAATTCCAGCACGATGTGTAATGTTACGACATATCTCGTCGTTATATTGCGCAGTATTGAAGTTTTCGAAATATCGAGCCATATTATGCTGTTGTTGGTTTTAGGTCACTCAATTGAGTGGCTTCTGATGTTTGAATTGCTGAATCTGGAGTAGACTCAGCATAGTAGTCAGTTTGACCTTGACGTGTTTCTGAATAGAATGGCATATTGCTTGTGTGGATATCCATTTCACGAAGAACGATCGTCAACTCAACTTCTGTTGGGTATCTCTTCCCATCATCTGCTGATGTATCGTAAGCACGGAAGAACGATGGGACTCCATTTGGTGCATAGTTGATACCGACAGAATCGATTACGCAAGGTTTGAATGGAATCAAGTTTGCAGGATTCATTTCAACAATAACAATATCAGGGAACGTCAATAGCAGGGCGAACTCACCTTCCGTTGAAGGTAATGCGGCTGCCTGCAAGTTTCTAATGATATTTTCGAGTTCTTTACTTTCAGCATAGCTGTCTGGAGATAGTCTCCACGTATATGCGTGCTTCTTGAGATTGACGCCGTTGAAAGTAACAGCCATGTGTGGGTTTGGTGCGCTGCCAGTAATTCTATCAAATGCTGCCGACATCGTAGAGTTTGTTAGGAGTTTGCGTGCCACTGCTTGTGCAAAGTTTGGATCATGGAGCAAGTCTGACATTCCGCCCTTCAACGAGTCTACACCAGCTCTAATTCCTCCTGACATTCCGCCAGCAGATCTACCAGTATCATATGCATTACCAGCTATATCTGCCATTGGTCCGCCAAACATACCCATGCTCAATTCTTGGTACGATAGCTTGACAGCATCGACCAAGTTAGTTGGTAATGGTAACTTGATCATCGTGTGGAAATCTGACAATTCACTAGACGCATTCGAACGAGTGACTGTACGATTATATTTGCGGACAGAGAAACGCATCCAATAGTCCGGACTCAATGTCTTCGGGAAGGTAAGTTGCAACGTCTTGCCCTTCTCACGCTCGTTCATCACAGCAATATTTGGATCAACAACTTCTGAAGTCTTGAAATTCGATGGAGATGTTAATGATCCCCCACGAGCGTTCGATGACTGCTCCAATGCTGCTGCTGCAGCCTTACCTTGCTTAAGCAAAGCGCTGACACTCAACCCAACAGCTGCTGTTGCGGCGAGGTTTGGTAAATTGAGCGAAGGAATTTTTGAGCCCGAACCAAGAGCTAAGCCGACCAATCCCATACCTACGCCCGTAAGGAAGGCTGGGTTGTTGATCGCTGAGCTGAAAGTCGAACTCATCGCCGATACACCAGCATCCGCAGCAGCGCCCGACATTGCTCCTATAGCGTCGGCAGCCGTTCCGCCAGCATCAATCGATTGCGCAATCTGGCTTTGAGCGCCGCCGAACGAATTCCATGTGCTAGCTGCAGCTCCAACACCCTTAGCAAGGGCCGGAATAGCAACCGCACCAGCGACTACTGCTCCATACTGCGTATATTTGTTTGCCATGTTAGATAAAATCCATGTTTGTTGTTATTGTTATGCTCGTTTTATTTATGTGGGGGTACTGCCGCGTTGTCTAAATACCTCGTTAGAAATAAACCAGAACAGTATCGTTTTACGATGAAATCCACTTATCAGTTTGCTGCTATATGCGAGTCGCTCAATATGGCACCACTTTCTTCAGACAATTCATATCTCCCTGACTTTGAACTTGTGTGTCAGGGCGGTCAGCGTGGAAGCATGAATCCTCGCTATGGGACCAAGCATTCAGCAGAATCGGTTGCTAAAATGTCTGCATCAGCAAAAAAGCGATGGATCGAAGCGCCTAGACGAGGATTCAATCACAGCGATGAGACGAAGAAACTCTTAAGCGATAAGGCCAAGGGTAGACGATCGCCTCGTATTGGCATTGAACCTTGGAATAAAGGCATACCCCAATCCGAAGCCGTCAAAGAAGCTATATCCAAAGCTCTCAGCGGAAAACCAAGGTCAGAAGCTGCTCGAAAATCATTGGCAGAAGGAGCTCGGCGCCGTATCAAAATGCAATGTGCCCACTGTGGTATGATTGCTGATGCGTCGAACATAGGAAGATGGCACAATGATAATTGTCGAGAAAAGGCCGTTAAATGAGTAAAAGCTATAAGGGCAGCTTCCGTCCCAAGAACCCATCGAAGTATAGAGGCGATCCGTCTGGTATCATTTTCAGATCGTCATGGGAATTGAAGTTTATGATATACATTGATACTCACCCAGACGTATTGGAATGGTCGAGCGAGGAATTCTGCATCCCATACATATCACCACTAGACGGCCGAGTGCATCGTTATTTCCCGGATTTCTGGATTAAACAAAAGAATAGAGACGGAAACATAGAGACTCTCGTCGTTGAGATTAAGCCCAAGAAGCAAACGCAACCACCTGCTGTTCAAAAAAGAAAAACAAAACAATACATCAATGAGGTTATGACGTGGGGTGTCAATTCCGCTAAATGGCAAGCAGCGGAAGAGTTTTGCCTCAAGAAGGCGTGGAAATTCCGCGTATTAACTGAACAGCACTTAGGAATATAAATGGCAGCCGTATTTGCAAATCTTCTGAAAAAGAATGTCGATGCATCGACCATTCCCACACGAACGAACGAAGCTCGTAAGTGGGTTCAGACAACTGCATCAGCAGCAATGAAGAATGCTAGGAACGTAATCAAGGCAGCTCCAGCGGTTGTTCAAAAAGGCGCTCCATCAAACTCGATCATTGGACAGATGTTGCTTTTTCAATATCAAGCAACCACAGCTAAAGACCTTCCATATTGGGACAAGTATCCTCTCGTATTTCCGTTCCACGTCGACAGCACAGGGATGTGGGGGATCAATATGCACTACCTGCCTCATACTATGAGAGCAGCATTAATGGATCAGCTAATGACGGTCGCAACTGGCGACACGACGGATCCCAAGACTAAATTGAAGCTATCATACACGATACTACAAGGCGCTTCGAAGAACCGTTACTTCCAACCATGTGTGAAACACTACCTAAATAAGGGATTGGCGTCTAATATTGTACCAATCCCAGCAAACGAGTGGAGCATCGCTCTATTCTTGCCATTGGAAAGATTCCAGAAAGCATCTGCATCGCAAGTTCACGAAGACAGCAAAAGAATCATTAGAAAGAGATAATGGCATCCCTCAACGACCGCAACCAACAGATATTAGGCACACTAGGCCTACTGGGTGGTGCTGCCAACCAACTGTTTGGCCTCAAACAAACCACAGGCGAAAAGCGAGCTGACGAACCATTTGCTAAAGCATCTGAAGGCGTTCGTGCCGGTGTCCGCAAGTGGGGTATTGAGAAACCAAACCTAACTTACGTTGGGCTGACTCCTCCTAGTCTATTTGGAAGCGTTGTTCCTGATGCAGGGGCATTGCTATCGCAGCTAATTACACTGCGTGCTGAGCGTGTTAACCAACCTGGCGTACAGCTAATGACATCAGCAGTTAGACGTCATGGCGTCGGGCCGTTAGAAAAGAAACCATACTCAGCAGCATTTAATGACGTCAGCATTTCCTTCATTGGAGATGCTCGTGGCATCATTCACCAATACTTCTATGTGTGGATGAATGCTATCATTGGATTTGATCACATCCCACAAGCTGGCGTTGCGCTAGATTCATTCTATGGCAAACCATTCGAGCTTGGGTATCGCGATTCGTATAAAACTACAATCGACATCGTTACTTACGACGAAGTACAACAAAAGATTGGCGTCGTTAAGTTGTACAATGCATACCCTATATTCCTAGGCGAGATTCAGAGAGATTGGGCAAGTGTCAATGACCTAGTCCGCATCCCTGTAACATTTACATATTCACATTGGGCTTATGACGGTGCACTTGAAATGCAGCTTCGCGAACCAAGCCGCCAAACGCTATCTTCGCAGAACGCATCGTTATTCGACAACATCATGCAAGGTGCGTCTGTCCTCCAAACAATTACATCAGTCAAGAGTCCACGAAACGTCAACGATGTTCTCAATGTCGTGAACTCTGGATCTACATTATTGCGTTCTTTATTACCAAACCGACTTAACTATTAACTGAGGTGAAAATGAGTCTTCCGAAAATTAATTATCCTATCTTTGAAGTTGTTATTCCATCATCAAAACAAAAAGTCAAGATGCGTCCATTCCTCGTCAAGGAAGAGAAGATCCTACTTACTGCGCAGACGACTGGCAACACCAGAGATGTTGTATTAGCGATCAAACAAGTCGTCAATAACTGCTTGCTAGACGACGTTGATGTGGACAAACTAGCAACATTCGACTTAGAGTACTTGTTTATTAAGTTGCGTGGGCGCTCTATTAACAACATCATCGATGTTACATACAGAGATCCTGATGATGAGCGAGACTACACACTACAAATCGATCTAGACAAAGTTGATATAGTTAATGATCCTGATCATAACTCTAATATCAAAATCAACGATCAGCTGGGATTGGTACTGCGTTATCCTAAGACGGACATGCTTAAAGCAGTCGAGCAAGCATCATCAGAAGTTGACTTATATTTCGAAGTTATTAAGTATTGCATCGATAAAGTATACGACGAGAATGAAGTATACGACACAAAAGACTATACCGACGAAGAGCTTGTTGAATTCATAACGTCGCTTGACGTATCAACATTCAAGGAAATTCAAAAATTCCTGGAAACGATGCCAAAGCTGCACTATGAAACTTCCTACACAAACAGCAACGGCGTAGAAAAGAAAGTAGTTTTACAAAACCTCAATGATTTTTTTATATTGGGCTGAGTCACAATACGATAAGCAACTACTATCAGTTGCTTTTTAATCTGGCTCAGCATCATCACTACTCTATCAGGGATTTTGAAGAGATGATGCCATATGAACGAGACATATATGTTGATTTGTTGAAGGATTACTTAGAGCAAGAGACAGAACGGCTTAACCAAAAGAAACAAAAATAACAAATGGCCAATATACTAGACGCAGCAGCACAAGGAACAAGAAACACGGTAGCAGGAGCAGCTCGAACTGCTAAAGAAGCTGTGATGGATCAGTTCGACCCACGCAAATCAATATATGGTTTGGGGTTAGGTGTTGGCCCGTTAATTAGACAAACTGTCCTCGAGTATAAAAAGCAGTCCGCCAAAGACAAGAAAGACGGCACACAGCAACAAAAAAAGCTAACCGAGATCAAGAAGACCGGCGATGCAGGCAACAAGTCACTACAGCGGACCGTGGCTCAGTTGAGTAGCATGAATTCCTTGTTGAAAGAGATTCATAAAATCAACATTGCACAGTTGCAGGCCCAAAGAAGCTTCAATAAAGGCCAACGCGGCAACATTAATCGTAGTGCGTTCCGTAATAGTAATGATCCCACAGATCAGAAGATCATTAGCTCCAGCATGGTCGATCGCGACGACATCGTAGGAAAGAAAGCAGACCCTGGCGGCAATTCGCTTGAGGGTATCGGTACGCTCATTAAGATTGTAGCGGGCGGTCTTGCAGCTGGCGAAATCTGGAAGATGCTCCCTCCAGACATGAAGAAGGATGTACAGCAAGGTGCCAAAGCAATAGACGATGTAGTAATCAAAACTACCACCGACATGTGGAAGTCTGCGTTTGAGGCTGCACCAGTTACAACAGCATTAGGTACTATATTTTTAGCTAAAATTAGTGGCGTACTTGATGTAGCGTTAGCTGCTGCTCGCGTAGCTACTACGACAGGCAAGGCCGCATACAACGTTGGTAAGTTTATTACACAACCACTACCATCAGCAACCACGGCTATCGAGACTTCGACGCGAGTGCCTACAGCACCGATAGCTCAGGCGCCCGGCATAGCCAATACTATTCGCAGAACGCTCGGCATGGAACAGCAGCTTGTTAATGCGTCAAAGGAATCCGCCGACATTGGCACTAAGACGGGAATTAAGGCGGCCGCGCAAGAATATAAAGAGCTGGCTAAGAGCACTACTACTCAATACGCAAACGAAACATTTGCAAAGAGATATGGTGATCAAGGGTTGGAGGCAGTTAAGAATGTAGCGAACCCAGTAACACCAACTGCAGCCGCAACCGCAACAGAAGCAGCTAAGAGCGGAGAGGCTGCAGCAGCCACTGCTACTAGCACATCAAAGATTGCAGCAACGTTTGGTAAAGTGGTCGGCGTAGCATCAAAGGCCCTTGGCGTGTTGGGTGTAGCTGGGAGTGGTTATTCAGCTTACGAAAACTACAATGCTGGCAACAAAAAACTAGCTGCGTTAGATGCTATATCAGCTACCACTGGTGGACTAGCTTTGGCAGCTGGAGCAACTGGCATTGGAGCGCCGGTAGCAGCGGCACTTGGTGGCGTATCTCTAATCACTGGATTGGCGTCAATGGTGGGTTCACGATTTGTGGACAATCAGTCAAGCAACGTCCAACCACAACAAGATACCGCCGGAAATAAAGCTGCGTCGAATGCATCTCAGCAAGAGATGAAGGCCGTAATCGAAGAAGTGTTTAGATCTAAAGGGTTCGGCGAAAACCAAATTAAAGCTGCGCAGATTGTTGCAGCAGCCGAGTCAGGACTCAATCCATCCGCCCGCAATACAAGTGGAGGCGAAGACAGCGTCGGTCTCTTCCAATTGAATAGAAAAGGTGGCGAAGGCACACCATACACAGTCCAACAACTTCTTGATCCTAAGTTTAACGCTGGTGTTGCAGCTGGCAAGATGTCAGGTAAACAAGGGGATGCGTTTAGAAACGCCAAGTCAGTTGAAGAAGCCGTTGCAGCACTTACGCGAGACTTTGAGCGTCCACATTTTGTAAAGGGTGGTAGCATAGTCGACGGCAAAGCATTCGCAGCATATGCTGCCCGAGGATCGAATATCGTCGGTGGAAGTATAGACGGCACTGCACTGGCATCAGCTGCTACTGCGACCGGCACATCCTTAGCATCTTCTTCGGCCATACAAGCTACTGATCTTAAAAATATGGGTCTAGCTAGCGATCAGATTGCCGCTGTAACAGAGTTCCAAAAAGCGATTAAGGGATTTGAGGGTGGCGGAATGTTTGACTCAGATATCAATAGCCTCATGCAAGCATTTGCTGCTGCAACATCAGCAGCACCCACTAACGCTGCTCCCTCAGGTGGCAGTAACAAGACACCTCCGTCCGTGCCTCCTGTTAGCATGTACAAAGAGAAACACTCTTTTGGACAAGCGAAAGCACCGTGGTATGCGTCAGGCGGATCGATCCCATCGTTCACATAAAGAAAAGGCCCCGAAAGGGGCCTTAATTTTTACTCTTCAGCTAGTTTCTTGAAGAAGTCGAGCGATGCGTCGTCATCTTCGTCGACTGCTGCTGGTGCAGGTCTTGCTGCGGCAGTCTTAAATGCTGGAGCTGGAGCTGCTGCTGGCTCATCGTCCCATGGAGCTGTGGACGTCTGTGCAGACTCAGCTGTAGTACGTGGTTGAGCTGCACCACCATCCAAACCAAGAGCACGGTTCATTCGTACCTTCAGTTCATCATATGACTTGAAGTTCTTTGGATCGATCAACTCAGCAAGTGAGTGCTCTTGTTTCCAAACAGCTTCGAGGTCATCGTCATTATCGAACAAAGGAGCAGCTCCTTCAAATTCTGACTTATCAAAGTTGCGATATCCTTCGACTTTGCGGATCTTCAATTTGAAGTTTGCGCCTTCCCAAAGGTCAAATGGGTTGATCTTTTGCTCATCTTCGAACTCTGGGTTCATAGCGAGTTCGATCTTATCCCAAATCTTCTTGCCGTACTTGAACAAGAATACCTTACCTTCGTTTTCTGGATGAGCTGGATCCTTGACGACGTAGATGTTAGATGTGAAAGACAAGCGACGCTTGTAGTGCTTGCGGACGAGTTCTTTGTTAGCCTCAATGCCAGAGTTCCAGAGAACGCTGTTGTATTCACCCAATGGGTCTTTTTGGTTGAGGGTCGTCAGAGACTTCTCGATGTACCAACCACCTGGGCCTTGGAAGCCGTGATCGAAGATACGGACGTATGGAAGATCTTCACCAGCAGGTGCTGGCAAGAAACGGATAATAGCGTAGCCGTTGCCAGCCTTGTCTACTTCTGGTTTCCAGAATTTGTCGTCGTCTTGGGAGTTGCCTTGGGCGGGTGCGTTCAGTTTCTGAACTTCTGATACCAACTTGTCTGTAAGAGACTTGCGGTTTGTTTTGAGGGCGCTGAAATCGATTGCCATGTTGTATTTTCCTTGTATTACGGTGTATTAAATGTATAACGGTATATAAACGTCGTGTATCACATAAGCATTATATGTCTAGTATATAGCTTCCCTTTACTAGGTTTTAAACTTATTAACCACAATTATTCTCGTCTTTTGATTATCAAAAGGAACGAATGGCCGATACTTTTTTGTAAGCATCTTATACCTTGGCCACACAACGGGGTCGATGATATTTCGAGACCAATACTTAAAGAATCCACATAGGTCGTTTAAAATGACCAAGGTCTCTAGTGATATTGACTTTTGTATCACCAACTTCAGAAGGTAGGGGTGTTGTCCATCCTCCACCTTCAAGTTGTCATCGAAAGCAGGAAGCAAGTTATCGAGCTCGTTGGTAAAGTTATACGTCAAAGATTCCGTACGAGCCTTCCACTTTAGATAGTTGCTCTCTGCTTGTTGCTCGTTTGCAATGTCGCCGACCCAGATATCTGGGCCACCTTCGACAATGTTAGCGAGTATATAATTTTGGCAGTCCTTGTGTTTGGCAAGGACATTGAAGAAGTGCTTGTCATTTCGCTTCTCGAACGCTGCCAAGCTCGCTCGAGTCTTCCCACCATACTTAAAAAAGTCGTATGTTTGTGAATTGAAATGATTCTTCATCGCAACGTACAATTTGTACGCTTCATAACCATTCATAATGTAATTTAAATAGGCAGCTTTGCCGTCTTCGGTAAGTATCCGTTATTCTCAGCGTCGTTTTTAATGCGCGCCTTCATCTTGGCGTTCTTACGAATCAGCTCAGCTGCAGTTTCTATCTCTAGTCCAGAGTTGGAGCAGTACCAGAGTACAGCATCCATATAATCTAAACGTTTTTCAACAGATATTTGTTCAATTTTTTGAAGAAAGTCTTGGACGTTGATGAGTTGATTGATTTGTTCTTCCATTATTTGAATACCAATAGTCCGAGTAGCATGGCTTGGATGATGAACCCAACACCAATAGTAATAACATTCAGAGTGTCCTTTGTCAGCAGTGCTCGGATAAACATTAATACCAAGCCAGCCCACATAAACGCTACCACATCAATTGAAGGTAGGTGATCAGACACTCCAAGCAACAAAGCGAGAATTGGAGGGATCGTACTACAATGGATCAGAATGATTGCCAGCCATCCGATCGTTTCGGATGAAATGTGACGTAGATGCTCAACAACAAAATGCTTGAGTGATTCGATTTTATCCATTGCTCTTGTCCTTATAGAAAATATGTCGACCAATCTGCGTCACCTTCTCTTTGTTCCAACGAGGGTTGACGTAATCAGCATGATAATACAAAGCACCATCTAGTGTTTTTAGACGGAACCCTTCCAACATCACCATCTTAGCGACTTCTTCGCTTTCTTGGTACATCTTTGGATGTACCGTCTTCGTGCGGTATGTGTTTTCACACAACCACGAGAACTGGCAAACAATCTTATTATAGACTGTCGTTTTCTGATGAACAACACCGCAGACAGTATCTGGGAATTTACCGCTGTTCATCCTATTCATAGTAACTTGAGCAACAGCAACTTTTCCTTCGAAAGGTTCTGAAGCAGCTTCCCAATAGATGTTGCGTGCGAGGCAAGTCAATTGAGTTTGGATTTCGCGTGCAGACTTATTGACGACTGGAGCGATTTCATTTTCTACGCGATAGTTGATCGCATATTTTAACGCAGATGCTACGACAAACACACCGATTACAAAACAAATAGCTCTGACGAATTGTACTAACTGGTTACTCACAGCAGTTGAAGCTGTTGTATGCATTTTGCACCTCCATAGTTAAGACTCGTCTATTATACATCCATTCCATCAAAAAGTCGACGGACAAAAGGACTGCATTACCGCAGGTGCGGTTCAACGAATCATGGGGTTAGCAAGCCTTATTTGGTTGGCTTGGGCTCGGGAGTCGAGCAGTAGGGGCACGCTTTGCCTTTTTCTGTATACACATTCGAGCCTTCTTTGGCTTCGCATTTGTGCAACCAGAAATCGCGTGCTAGGGTTTCTTGAGGGATGAGCGACATTAAATCTCCATCTATTTTAAGTACGTTGTATACTTATACAAACGTAAAAGCCGGGATATAATACCCGGCCCAGACATTATGCCTTATCGACAAACGCCTTTAGCTTTTCAGCTTCCAACAGCAATTTGCTAGCGTCTGGAAATTCAGGCACTTCGTTGATTGCAGTGTTAGATATCGATGCGTTATGTGTCTTGATCTGGAGATCGTTGTAATAACGCTGGTTCATTTGATCTTGAGCGATCCTTAGCAAATCGAGACGAATCTCGTATGGTGTTTTGGACATATTATGTCTCCTATGTGTGTGTTAAAAAGCAGTTTCTTAGATGGTACTGCGAAACCATACAGGGCCTCTAATGGGCAACGTGTGTATTATATAGCTATACAACTTTATGGATGTTCTCGGCTTTCGTCATACCCCAGAACCTCGCTTTCCAGTTGTTACGCTCCATGCCGTCTAAAACATCCCACTCATGTTTGAGGTCGATTAGTCCATCTGCGAATTCTTGCCAGTCGGTCGTAACGATGCGGTGCTCGTAGAACCCTTTGATCGTGCGTGCAGTAGACAGATCGTGAAAGTCTAGCTCTATGTGTAGCACTTCCATGAAGTCGTCTCCCTTGAAATACTCAAGCGCAAAGTCAATTCCCCACTTGGGTTTGATCTTTGTATACTTTAAGAGGTATGGGAATTTGTCTGGAGTGGCAAATCGCTTGATCTGAGCCAACGCCTCTCCGCTATAACAGCATCTTGTGATTAGCATGCTGTGGTCGACGACAAAGTGTGGATCGTCGGCAATAATCCATGGCGTTTGTGCTCCCCACACGCCATTAATGTAGTTGAGCTCTACGCCATTTGCCTTGTAGAATTCTTGTTCAAGTTTGCTTAACTGGAAGCCATCATTATCAAAATATTGGATGTTCTCCCAAGTAAACAGACTATCATCTATCGGCTTGGTTAGAACTGCTGGACCGATAAATTCGGTATGTGCAACTCTAAGCAATGTGTACTCCTTAAATTAGTGGTGGGTTATTCTGTTACGAGGAAACCCACCGAAACCCTAGAGCCTATTCAATTAGGCTGCAATGCAAACTTCGAAGTTTGCATTTACTAAATAGTATTGCATAACATCTTGGAGGATAAAAATGCAATACTTCACATACTTATGGATTGATAAATCGCGAAAAATGTTTTATGTTGGTGTACATGAAGGACATATCAACGATAGCTACATTTCATCGAGCAGATGGTTCAACGGCGAATATCAATATCGACCTAATGATTTTAAGCGTAGGGTTCTTAAACTCTTTAACGACAGAGCCTCAGCAACAAAGGAAGAGTCTCGATTGCTTGCTCTAATTAAAGAGGAAGAGTATGGCAGCAGGTACTACAATCTTAAAACCGGTCGACCTAAAGGCACACCAGCATCCAACAAGGGCAAGCCAATGTCCCCAGAACAGCGCGAAAAGCTTAGCAAGGCTAAGCTAGGAAAGCCATCTGTGAGGAAAGGCATTCCTAATAAAAATAAAGCTAGTTGATTCTGTTTCCAAGTTCAACTAGCAAAACTCATGCAGTGCAATTAAGCAGCTGCTAGGAATAACTCATCGTTTGCAGTTATTGATTTTGCTTGATTTACGGTCATCGCCTACCGTGTTGCCGTCTCTACTATCTACCCCTGTCGAAACCAAGTGCACCCCCATCAAAAACACACCAAGTTAGTATTCAGATACATTGAGCTATCTAACTACGTCCTAATCCAATGTTCTTAGGTATGCTTTTGGTGGAAGTGGCGGGATTCGAACCCGCGTCCAGAAGTCCTTCGCTTTGAAGGGATTACAACAATTCCTCGAGCTTCTCCAATCTAGGAATTTTCTTTTTTTCCTTTTTGCGGGAGTAGCCACAAGCTCCACATTTACCATAATCACCAACAACATCACGATCGCAACGGCCGCACCACATGCTTTTGAGGCCGTCCTTGCGAGCAGCCATTCCGCTGCGTCTATTTGATTTTGTTAGGATCATGGTCTATGTTCAGACAATCTCCAAAGCCGTTCCGCAATTAGAACAGAATTTGGATGTTGCCTTATTTACCTTACCGCACGTTACACACTTAGGCTTAGCCTTGACGGTAACTGGCGCAGTGATCTTATTATCCTCTGTTTCGCCTTTTAATTGCAACACAATAACGTGTTTTTGGTCTTCCAGAGGGAAGGAATCAACTGTTGTAAATCTTTGCTGAGACATCGATCCAGGAACAGTGATACCGACATCGTTAACAGACTTGGCCATCACGCTATCGTTCCAGTCCATGCAAGCTGCGCCATCGTGTGCTGAAGCTGCCGATGCACTAACATTCATTGATTGGGGTGATACGATAGCAGACGTAGCCACAAGCGAACGATACAACGGCGTACTGTTATTTGTGCTGTAGGAAGATCCAGATGCTGCGATCCATGGTGTTCCACCAGAGCCACCCCACGTATTGGCAAAAGGATCTGGACGGACCTGATAGACAGGGCGTGGTTTCTCAAATTGCCATTCAATTCGAATCAGTCCATCTCCTGCACCAACACCACGATGTTGTTCTACAGAAGAAGTACGTTCGATGAATTTGAATCTGTTGCCTTGTGTGACGTCTTTGATAAAACGCTCAATTTCCAGGTTGCTGTTTGGGCTAACAACAAGCGAGCGTCCGCCAAGGACATCTTCGCCATCGATAGTGATGCGAACATCAGCACGGACAATATTGAGGTTTTTGAGCAGAAGTGAATATTCACATCCGAATGGAAGGTAGACGGTGTCGCCCACTTCACGAAGAACACGACCGCTACTTTTGACGGCGACGACGAATTGATTTTTGTACATCATTACATACTCCTAAATTGTTACGGACGTCTGTCTAGCATCCTAGTATTAAAGACAGAAAAGGGGTCAAGGCATTGCACCCTGACCCCATTATATAGTTAAGTTTTCTATGAAATCAACTCAAGTTAGGCCATTTCAGCCATTTCGACTGCTGTTTCCAGCGCCTTGATCTTTAGGTTTTTATTGGGACCAAACCATGCAGATTGCAAGCGAGTGTCTGCGCTGCGACCGATTTCGTGGTCAGTCAAGTACGTCACCGCATTGAATGCTTGCCACCAGCTACCTTCCGCAAACGAAGCACCAGGTTGTGTATGGATCACTTCCAATGCACGAGAGGCAGACTTGGAGATTTCCTTACGCTGAGCACCTTTTTCCTTATTATATGCGATAACAGGGAAGATTTTGTTAAAGTAGTCGGTCAGCGATTCGCCGGTATAGCGCTTGCTGCCCAGGAATTCAGCCATCTCTTTGTACTTGGCGAGCTTATCCGTAGCGATGCCGAGTTGTTCTTTGACCAGTGCTGGATCAAATTCAGTGCGGTGGCTTTTCTTGACCATGCGTTCTTCGTTCTTTGACAGCGAAAGAGTCAGCGTATTATTGCAAACAACGCGGATTGGAGTGAAGCGAACGTCGATCGATTGGCCAAACTTATGCGGATTCGTGAACAGCAGGTATGAATCGACAGTATCGCCCTTGAACAGCTCGAACGATTCTTTCACCTTCGCGAGCACCCATACGATCTGGCCGTTGCGCAGTGAACCAGCAGTATGCATTTCCATGTCGCCAGCAGCGCAATATTCATGGAAGAATTCAAATGCCTCGTGATTCTGGACGGGATTCCAATCATTGGAAACCACACTAAGCATCTGCTCATCAGTATTACGGACAAGCGCGGACCACCCGACGCTAGTTTTTTTTCCGCCGATATCTGCGAACGCAGGAATCTTCTCTACCGTCCAATCGAGTCCTGCTTTTTCCAACATTTGCGCGGGCGATAGATCAGCCGGTACTTGGACGCCGAGTCCGTGCCAAGGAGTTTCACCAGCATATGCCATCGTTTCGACCATGTGAGCCATTTTGATTTCCTTACAAAGTTAATTAAAGAACCCTCATTCTAGTTCTTTTCAGGAAAACGTCAACTGGTTTGGTCAAACTCTACTTCCCACAGGAAGCAGTTCTGTTGTTCGTCCCACTGAACGTCAGTAAGTAGCACTTTTGATCCAAAGTAGTAGAGGATGCTATTTGCTCCGGTCAGCAGAGCGACTTTCGAGAGCTGTTTGTCGTCGAGATCGTCTCTCCACAGCTCCCATGCAGATGCTCGTGCTTGCTCGCTGATATCCGCGGTGATGTGGTCGAATTCGAAGTCTGAGAAGATTGCAACGTTTTTCAAATCAATGATCCGATTAGTAGGCCGATGAGGAATGCAGCGCCGCATAGTAATGCAAGCGCTATGCAATATGTAAGCGGATTGTCGATAATCTTAGCTAGAGATAGATTTTCCAAATTGGACAACATAGTCGTAGTCTGCCTTTGTTAGTTCTTTTCTCGACAGCGCTTTTGCTAGGTCGTTGTACACTTGATTGAGCGCTGGCTTTTTGTGGTTAAAAGCCTTGAGCGCTCGGATGTACAATTCCTTCAGATCAACTGTGGTATTCATTGAGGTCTTTGAACAGTGTATTCAAAGATGGCTGAACGGTATTCAACTGATGCATTTGCATTTCGTATCCTTCTGCGCGAGTATCGAATTCGCCGATGATATTCAAAGACAACGCATCAACGCCGCCGAGTTTGCGGATTCGTTGGTTGAGCGACAAGAAGTACTCGCGGCCGTGAATTGTTTGTGAATTGTAGCGCATGCGGTTAAGACGTTTACTGAGATCCTGTGTCAAACCGATGTATGCGTCCTTACCTTTAGACAACGAAAATACTGTATACTTGCTCATTTCAAATCACCTTTACATTACAAGGATGGTATGTGCGAATCTCACTCATACCAATCATATTGACGTACAATACCATCTCGCCTACACTATTATAAGCGAAACCATGTACGACACCAAAGAACGTCCTGCCATCGCCATCATCGATCATTACCTTATCACCGACATTGTATGCTTTGAACGTTTTTCGATTGTACTCGATTAATTCAGGATTGTCAAATTGGATGGAATATGCAAATGCCATCACTCAGTCCCCTTCTTCATCAAATCATTACCAATACTTTCAAGTACTTCTGAAGACACTTGAACAAAATCAACTCTATTATCAACAGCAACTTTAGCCATATGCAACACTTCTTCTACACGAACAGCATAATAGCGACCGCGCATCCAGATTTCATCATAATCAGAAATGAACCCGTCCGCCTTTGCAGCTCTGATAGCCTCTTCTCTTGTACGCGCAGGCAAAAGGCCGAAAAACCTTGGCTTACTGAATGATTCAATGATGGGTTCCCGCTCACGCAGAATCCGTTCTTCACGCCTCTTCAAATACGCATCACATGCATCACGCACCTTGAATGCAGGAAGAGACACATATCCATTACAACTCATAAACGACCCTTTTTAGCGTATTTTTCCGCAAAAAAATTTTAGACATCCGCTTTATATAAAACCGGATTTGGTGTTGGATTTTCTGCGAAAAAATTTTTGAGATCAACTTTATTTGGAATCCGGATAGTTTTTGGTGCAACCATCGAATGTTTCTATGGTGATCTCCCCAGAAATATGGGCAGACCTTTTCAGCACGTTTCCCCGCACAAAAATTTTTAGAAAACGACTTTATTAGAAACCGGATTTGAACAGAGATTCCCCGGGACTTTCTAATACCCTCCGCACGTATAGTACTTGCGTTTCCAAAACACCCCCCCATGGGCTATTTTGTGTCCGGGCGCCTGTGGCTCGGCTGGGGGTGGGCTGCTCAGCTAGTGGCTATTCTGTTTCCAGCGCTATCTCATCGTCGACTAGCTTGTGTGCTAAATTGAATGTCATCATCGACACTGTGTAGGCAACTGCTTGGTCACTCTTTGGCAGTCGCTGAATGTAAGCGTCGAGTGACTGCTGGTCTGTGGGCGTTGCGAACAATGGGCTGCGGGGGACTGGATTATGTTGCATGATGCACTCCATACTAGTTTAAGTTGCAGGGGGTGCTGGACGCATTGAGATCCCTAATAGAATCCTATATCATCCAGCACAAAGCTGACTATACACACTCTGTGTACTTGGGTCAACGGTTAGGCACAAGCCTTCTTTGCATTATAATAGTACGTTGTACTGCCGGCGATACTCATTCCGAGCTCTGTATGGAAAGCCGCAATACAGGCCGTTTTATCGCCGTGCAAACGCTTGTAGATCTCGACTGCGAGTTCCGACTTGCTGCCTGCACGAGGACCATCGGATACACGGGCGGCCTTCTTGGCTGGCTTGATAGCGACCTTCTTCTCTTTGGTCAACACCTTGGTCATGTCTGCGATTACGGTTGAGGGCATTTTCTTTCCTTTCGAGGGTTTGCTGTCTGTTGGGTAGCCGGGGTAAACTGTTCCGAATTCTCGCTTGGGGTCTAGCAACCATTCATTATAGTGTGCTAGACGCTTTGAGCCTTCGTCAAGTTGTGTTGGATTTTCGATGTGCTTCTTCGCCATGATCAGATCAACTCATTATCAGTCAGCACATCTACCACCTGAGATACTGTCAGATCGAGCGTCCATGCAATCGACTTGACTGTCTTGCCGTTGATGTACATGTCGCAGATCTGATCGTCGTAGTTTACAGATTTCATCTTGTTCTCCTGTTGATGTCTCAATTATAAGACCAGAATGAGAGTTGGGCAACGAGTACCCAACCAAACTTGAAGGACATTATACCGTGAAGTCGAATGCGAACTCTGGGCCAACCTTGCTGACGATCACACCGCAGTTGAGATTCTCAATCAGCGTTGTTTCAATCTTCGCTGCATCTTTCGGTGTGCAAGCGACAAACAGGCTGCCAGCGTACATGTTGGCTGTGTTTGCGACTTGGACATCTTCGATCGCCTCATAGACCGATGCAACTGCGACTGCTGCAAACTGATGCTTGTTCATGTGATATCCGTTGTTCATCATTTCATTCACTCCTGTGTTTGTATGACTCAATTATCTGTCCAAAAGACCAACTGGGCAACAGATAACCATACAAACATGAAGGACATTATTTCACTGTTGACTTTTTATGGAATTTCGATGTCAAATCATGCATCCCAGCATCTACAGCTCGTTGTTGTCGGATGTAAGCCAATTGACGCTCACATTCTTTTTGATTGACTTTGAACTTGATGTCAGGTTGTTTCTCGACCGCTTTCACTTCTACAGTCTCAACATCCATCGATCGCTGTCTTTGTCTGATCACCTTCTTCGCCCGGGAAAACGCAGTCTTCACATTGTCAATGAAGTCCGCGATTTTCCGCAGAATCATGTACTGTCCGAACGCCGCCATCACCACAAAATATGCGATAAAATATACGGCGTTGGAATCAAATAGATCTTTCATGCTTCCCACGGACGATTGCCAGGGATATCAAATTCACGCACTACGCCGCGCTCCTTGCCCCAGCACTTCCAACAGCCGTCATTCGACCACAGATAGACATAATCATAGCCGCTAGACAACACGTCTTTGATATCATCGAATGTCTCAGCGCCGTCAACAGGACCATGTCCGAAGCGGCAGATTGTGCCGTCATTATCAAAGTTGCGGATTTGACCGCCGTCAATGATCGCTTCCATCGCAGCGAAACTGTTGTGGTGTTTGACGAGGATCTTGCCGACATGGTCAGGGTAGCCATCATAGTGGCTGTACATGCCGTGGATTTTACCGTCCGAATACCCGATGATGCAGCGTGTTGACATTTCACTTCTCCTGTTGTTGATGAGTCAATTATCTGTGAGAATGAAAATCTGGTCAAGTAATACCCGACCAGATTGTAAGCTCATTCAATTAGTAGTTGTCATCCTCATCATCTTCGTCTACGGGATTTGTTTCGATCGCAACACGGCCAAATTGAATTGTCCCATTCCACTTGCCGCCGCGGCCACAATCCGCACGGCCGCCGCCTGTGACGAAATCAGTCTCGAATTCGTGGATTGCGCCAAGAGATTCGATGTTCTCGTACTTCTCTGCACGAATGTCTTCCACACGAATACAGCCGATCAAACCTGCGTCTACGCTATATTCGTTGCCATATTGGTCGTAGTATCCACCATCGCCCCAGTATGTGCCATATGTTGCGAACTTGCGGCCATCAGGCAGTTCAAACTCACCATCGAGGCAATTGTGGCCTGCGATTGTGATATCACAAAACTGCTCCCACTCTGCATCTGTCATCACGTAGCACAGATCGCCAACATAATATTTGCCTGCTTGCATCATTTCAGTTTCTCCTGTTGTTGAATGATGACTCAATTATATGCCCAATCTCACAACTGGGCAACGAGTAACCTTCTACTCTGTCAGGTTATTCCTCGCTGGGGAGATCAGGCAATTTTGCTTCGTGCATCACGGATTGAACTGTCTGAGCACGGACTTTCAGCTCTGCAGCGGCCATTGCGGCATTGACTTGCTGGGGCATCAGTTGACGTGCGGTGAAGAGGTCGAGTGGATTGTACATGCGTTTTCTCCTAGTTGTTGATGTGCTGATTATAGCACAGATTCAGTCTCAGTCAACAAATACCCCTCAATTAAGAAGGGTATTCAGCAACCGTTGACTTTTAGGCCTTGACCAAGTAGTAATACGTGTTGGCTTGTGCTGCAGACATGCTCAGCTTGGATTGGAACATCGCGAGGATCTTTTGACGACCAGCTTCTGGATTCTTCAACATGATTTCCAGAGCTTGTGCCTTCTTAGACACCTTCTTCGCTGCTTCCACTTTCGCTGCGGGCTTAGCCTTGACAGCCTTCTCAACTTTCGCTGGGGCAGCGGCCTTAGCTTTCGCTGGGGCTTTCACTTCTGCTTTCGCAGGGGCTTTTGCTTTAGCTGCGACCTTTGCTTTTGCTGTTTCTGCAGCTTTTGCGACGATCGCTTGAGCGACCTTCTCAGCTTTCGCTTTGACGGCTTTCGGTGCTGCAGCAGCTTTCACAGTTGCTTGGGCGATGGTGGCTTTGGTAGTTGCGTTCATGGTTTTCTCCTTGAGGTTGAACACTATTAAAAACTTGTGAAATTCAATTGTCTGTGAGATTGCCCTATTGGGCAACAGGTTTGGTCAAATTATTGTGAGTCATATGCCAGTTGCAATTCCTCCTGTTCTATGGTAGGAAAACGAGATGTCACTTTGAAAAATGCATCTGGAAATTCGACGCCGTCAGCGACATAGCCGTTGAGCAGCTTCAATGCCTCATCAAAACGATCAGCCTCCAATTCCTCTTCAATCGCATCTTCTACTGCAGCACAGTAGGTGTGATATTCGACGTGAAAGGCGATTGGGTCGCACTTGCGCAAGATAGTCCCTTGCCCAAACTTCCGGCCGAGAACAGTGATTGCCTTATTCTCGTTTAGCAGCTCTTCAAATTCGTCCATGTTGATCATCTTTCACTCCTTTGGTTGGATGTCTCAATTCTCATCTCAGTTGGGCAATCGGTCAACGAATACCCAACTAAAAGAGACTGTTATTCCAAGATCACGACTTCCCGTGCAGACTCATCGATTTCGTCGCCGTCATCGATCTTGTCCATTCGGTGGTATTCGCTGTACTTGACATACCCCTCAGAAACCATGTCGACTTTGGGAGCAACGACTGTGCGCCAGTAATCTCCGCTGCCATGTGCAAAGTGCACCTCAGCGTTCTGATTCATGTCTTTCAACTGCTCAATCAATTCTGCAACTGTCATCATATACTCCTTTGTTTGTGATGACTCAATTATCTGTGCAATTTGAGAGTTGGGCAACTTCTTTTTCGAATACCCAACTGTCTCGTAAGCTCATTAATTAGCCGTTGACTTCTGTCACATTATCAGGGTGGACAACGATTGTGTCGATGAATGCATTGTGGTCTTCCGTCCACTTGCCTTGATCCATTCGCACAATGTACGCTGGGGACATCGTTGCGAAATGCGCTTGCTCGAAGAATCCGTGGCCGACGATTGTGTGCACGCCTTCCAGATTCTCCACTTGTACACGTTCTCCGATTTTAAGCATCTTCGCTCTCCTCTTCAGTTGAAATGAAATAATCGTTGATTTCCGCAAATCGCTCGACATCGGATTCCATCATCCATTCGAGCAGATCTCTTGCCAGTTTCTCCCAGCTAACAGCTCCCGCCTCAGCCATGTCGATTAGCTGTGTGGATGCACGTCTTGCTTGATTACGCATAGTCCCACTCACTTTCCTGGTTTTCGTACAATTCGTGTTCTTCGCACAGAGCGATCAATTCTTCCAATTCTGCATCCATTTCGATACTCCTTGTTGTGATGTGCCCATTGTAACACATTTAAAATCTCAGTCAACGAATGTCCCTCTCTTTTTGAAGGACATTCAGTAACCGTTGACTTTTATGTAATTACAGCGTACACATCATCGACGAATTCTTTTGTGAAATTCACTTTACGGACTTCGATGTTGACTTTTTGGATTTCAGCGTGTACGGCGTCTCGGAATTCTGTTACAAAATCTGTAAACATATCCGCAGCGGCGTCTTTTGAATATTGCATCACTTTATCGACGTCCGCGAACGTGTTGTATTCGCCGGGGAAATCGGAAATCATTTCGATATGTCCCTCCGCAGAAGACGCGACCAATTGCCGAGCGAGAGCGGCGATTAGATGTTTGTCGTACAAAACTTTTTGCAAATTTCCCGAGTGAACGGTTGCGAGCGCTGGTGCGATTTCAATCATGTTAAACTCCTTTGTTGATTGATGAGTCAATTATCTGTGAGATTTCGGATTTGTGCAACATGCGCAAATAATATCAGCCTGTTTTGTAAGCTCATTATTTGCGCTGTTGACTTTTCTCAATAATTGCTGTATCCAAGCGCCCACATCGATGCACGGAATGGCTCTGGTGAAATATCGCCGAGCAAATAGATTCGATGCTTCAATTCTTCCGTGCAGTAATTTTCGAACACAGAATAGGCATCTGAAATGTCTTCCAGCTCGTTCACCGCAGCGACAAACTCTTTCACGCTTGTGTATTGTGGAAAGAATGGATTTTGTGCCTCTGCTTCGCTGCGGAATTCATCTTCAAGATCGTCGATCAAATCCATACAGCATTGTGCACTGGCAATCAAACCATGCTCTTGCAAGTCTGCATTGATTTGATCTAACTGCTCTAAAATCTCGTCTGCACGCTCTCTTGTGATTTTCGCCATAATAGCTCTCCTGTTAAGTGATCTGTGAATTATCTCACAAAATTCTGGTTGGGCAACAGTTATTTGAATACCCGACCTGAGTGTAAGCTTGCTGTTGACTTATTGCTTGAAATTCGTGTAAACAATGCCGGTGATGATTACGTTTCCGAAATATGGACATTTGGAAACAAACGTGGCAGCCCAGTTATCACCATGATTGATTAGCGATTTTAGTTCCCAAAACTGAATTTCAGCGTCGATGTCCATTTGAGCGATATGTTTGTTGAATGCCATTTCGAATGAATTGACAGACATATTATCGACGCGAATTGTGAAAAAATCAGATTCACCTGTGCCAGAATCGGTGTAGCAGTATTTGACTAACATATCATTCTCCTGTTGAAAAAGCAATCATCGCACAGAATTGAGAGTTGGTCAACTAATAACCAACTCCCACGTAAGCTTACTCAATCCAATAACTATAGCCTTCTTCACCAGACTGAGCCATTTGTTTCCACTCCTCAAAATATTCGAACATATCCTCATCATCCTGTTCTTCAAAAATGAGAATTCCTTCGCACTTTGCAAACTCATTTCCACGTTTTAGCACAACATCTACAGTAGAGCCACTTGTATATGCGTCTTGATAAAATCCACCATCTTCCACAGAAACAACTTCAATCATGTCTTACTCCTTGATACTTTTGTTTTCAATTACCACATACTCTTCGAACTTATAGGAAATGAAATGATCATTTTCTGTAATCTCCTCACACCCCTCAATCTGCTCAATATACTCATCATATGACAGTTCAGCACATTCCCCATTATACAACTCAATCGACAAGTACTTTGACATTTACATTCTCCTGTTGAAAGATTTCATTATCCCACAAAGTCACAAACAGACAACAGTACCAGACTGGATTGTAAGCATATTCCAAAATCAGTTGCCAAATCCAAAATTCGATGTATAATAGGGGCATGCGTTCGAACAGGCAGACTGGGGATGGACGGCAAGAGCGGACAACAGCAATTTACAGCAAACTTCAGGATCTTCCCACTACCCATTCTACACCATTCCAAACAGAAGTCAACAGTACCCAACTGAAATGTAAGCTTATTTGTGAGCTGTTGACTTGTGAGCTTTGTTCTGGTATAATCGCGATGTCGAAAACTTTACATGAGGAAAACACGCATGGCTATTATGTGCTAACTTTCACTCTGGAAACAAAAGTGCTACCTGGTTGGCAGGATAGTGCTATGGGCAATTGTAGCTACCCAAGTAGCTATTTTGGCTGATAGCACAGAATCGCTAGCAGGTTGGGCAGAAAGTGCTATGCGCCAAAATCGCCACCGAGTAGCACATTTTAGCCATAGACCGAGTAGCACTTTCGTGGCACTTTGATCCAAAAAGTAGCACTTTCTAGCCAGTAGCACTTTAGTGCCATTGACACTTTTTAGCCATGGGCTATTCTGAGCTAGTGGCTATTTTGGCTGTAATCCTGGGCACTTTTGGGCTATGGCTATTTTGTGCTAGTGCGTAGAATGTGCTGCCCAATTACTGGAAACAAAAGTGTTAAGTGTGCAGTTGGGCAGTAGCACAAATTGCCCAGTTGACTTAGTGCGATGTTCTGCTGTACGAAATACTGTGACTGCTTAGTGTTGTGCTGCACAAATGGAGTGGGTGCTTAAGGCCACCTCTGCCTATACCTGCACACGGTTATATACGGCTGCTTGTGCTACTTTCCTACCTGTTGCCTTATATTGCTGTATAGTGTGCATATAAGTTTAAGACGGGGGTGTATAATGTGCATCTATATCTTCATTACCATTTTCCCCGCGTAATATTGTGCATACTAGTTTAAGACGGGGTATATTATTCTGCATAATGGTATACGCTTCTCTCCCACAGAATATACGTAAATTCTATATACAAGGATTAACATACTTGTACTAGGATTAATTAAATGATAAACGTATACTTACGGGATAGAACGCTTATAGCGCATGATAAAGGCGATAAACTTTTTACAACCGACCATGGACGCGGGTGGGAAAAGGTGTCTACTATCAAAGATTCCGCTAATTATGACACTGTAATTGAGCGGCTAGTCAAGCAATATAATGCTACTGAAGTAGTGAAGGAATGTACTACTAGAGCAAAGATTGGGTGGAAGTATATGACTGAATCTCAGCGTGCTAGGACTATTAAAGCTCTTAAAGCTGTCCATACTGGCAAGGATGTCTCTGAGCAATCTAAGGCTAAGATGGCTGCTGCTAAGCGTGGGAGGGAGTCTAATGCTAAGGGAAGTAAGAAGTCTGCTATGAGTAAGACTTTAGTTAGTATTGCTAGAATGGGCAATTCTACTGTTACTGGCCTTACATGGTGTCATTGTCCTAAGACTGGAAAAGAAGGACGAAAGCGCGAATTGCCAGTCGGATGGGCTTGGGGGAGAAGTCCAGAAGTTAAGGACTATTTGAGAAGATACTAGAGTCCAAAGTGCTTATTTGCTACAGCAACACCTTCGTCTACATCAGCATAATGAAGGACGATATTGCCATATTCACGAGCTAGTGCTTGAGCGAATTTCTCAGCAAATACATTCGGAATATACATCCTATGAATGTCTCCGTCTGGGTCATTGGCACTATCTGATTCAATGATTGCATTGACCATTAACGATCTGATTCGCTCATTCATACGTTACCCAATCCTACTCTGGAATACCCCGTCTTAGCGTGAATCTCTTTTCTATCAGGTCTTTCAGCGAATCTTCTCACACCGGCCATATATCCTGCAATATACGCTTCCCAGTGAAGAGTTTCCTTATCTGGTTCTCTCTCGAAATCCTTACGAATTCGCTCCATCATTTCAGGTGTCATTCTTTAACTCCGAAGTGTTTCTTAATCTCATCGCGATAGTCTAGCCAGCCCATATAGTAGTCTGGACTTACATAATCAAGAGTTAGTTCAGCACATTGCTTGATGATTAATTCCGCGAACTTTTCCAAATACCAAGAAGGAACGTCCACATAATGCTTGGTGTTTCCGATAATAGTAGCCCGTTCGGCAAGTTCTCGAATTCGTTCATTCATCATTTTCTCCCGTTACTCGGAGTCCAATTACGCATACGAATATAGTATTCATCCATCTTTCTCTTCTCCTCTTCAGGTGTCAAGTCCCTTAACCCACGCCCGCGTACACGAGTAAAACTGGATGAATTACCATTTCGCCTGAAATCACTATATGCTGCACGAAAACTCATCACTCAACTCCGAAATGTTGTTTGATCATGTTATTAGCATCAATAACCGCATCGTGGTAACCGAATTCATAGTCGTTCCACTCGCTATCGTCTTCACACAATGATTCCTTTTGTGCTTCTACGATACTGGCGCATTCCATAACAATCAACTCGGCGAACTTGTCTAATTGTTCTTGCGTAATAGCATATCGACCATCTAAAAATGAATCATTGGGATTATGAATTTTTGTATAGCCTCCAGCCTGCCACAAAAGTTCGTCAATTCGCTCGTTCATCATTTTCTTTGTTCCTGCAATCTTAGATACCACCCGATTAGGTAACAAATGCCAAGAGCCGGCAGCAACATCGGCCAGTCATACCACTTCTCCTTGCGGAACTTCTCGCCCATAAGGTGTAGAAACCACCAAACACTTATTGCAGTGTAGAGTAAGATACCGAATATCCAGATCATTTTGTGTCCCTGAAATGCTTCTCAACCTGCTTGCAGGCAACATACAACACGTCTTCCGGATCTGGTCCTTCCAATTCAGCCATATCTGCATTAGCCACGATATCCAAGCATTCGCCGATAATCAATTCTGCAAACTTTTCAAGCGATTGCAGCCTCTCATGCTGTTCACCAGGTGGTTGCCATTTGTGAATAAAGCCGTTTTGCTCGGCAATTTCAACAATTCGTTTGTTCATCACTTGACTCCCAGCACACTACGGATTTCCTCAGCCTTCCACTCAGACCCTTGCTTGAACACATTGCTGAACCAGTAACAAAGCCGCTCAGGCGTCATTCGGTCCAACTCATCCTTGAAAATCAACACCTGAGTGCGCGACAGATCGCCATACCAACTGATACACAGATCACCATGTTGACTGATCGTATAACAATGCTTGCTACTCATACATTCATCCCCGCTGCTCTCACAATAGCCATACGCGTTGCTGATTGTGGATCACCCATATGCGTCAGATCATTGTAATACTCAATACAGTATGCAATCACCGAATTTGGCTTAACATAGCTCGCATATACCGCTTCACCCTCATCATCGGCGTGATACACTTCCATTTTCAGTGCAACAGCAAGCTGGAACGCATCCGCATCGCTTGTTATTGGATTCCACCAACATAACCGCTTACAATCCCACAGACGTCCATCATCAGCCTTTGAGTGTTCGCCACCTGGATGCTCAAGTCCAATTGCTTTTGCAGCCTTCAATATTAGCTCTTTGTACATCACTTAATTCCGAAATGGTTTAAAATCGTGAAATTGTAACTTTCCCCATCAATATGACAAGGATTGTTCTCTTCACTATCAATTCGAGCACATTCCCGAACGATTAGTTCGGCGAACTTTGCCTTAAAGATTGTAGCTTTGTTGGGGTTATCTGGATTAGCCCAGTCCCACGTTGCGTCGACATACTCCCAAGCTCGTTTTTCGAGTTCGTCGATTAGCTGTTCGTTCATCTCTGCTCTCCATTTGGTCATGCATTGATTATACAATAGACCAAACAGATGAGCAATGTGGCTATTATGGGGCGGTCCACTTCCCTAGCGGACATTTCGCGTTGCTCAGTGCCGCCTTTGCATGAACAATGCATCCACATGCCTTGCACATCTGGATTATCTTAATTAACTGATCGCAGCTCTTACACTGATCAATTCGTTGTTGGTACTGTGTTCGATTGTCCACTCAACACCTCATTAACAATTGCAATAATTGCTTGCTTTTGCATTTCTGCTTGCGCTAGCAGCTGCTCTTCTGACGTAGCAATTGTGAAATCTATCGACTGATCCGTTTGCTGGACAACTACAGGCGTAATTGTTCCAGTTGTGCCGACCTGAACATCTGCCACTTCCATCATCGACTCTCTCCACTGAGGAATCGGCGCATACTGATTAATTACATTTTCCAATGGCTCACCAACATATGGCATCCTTGTACCAATTGTATATTCCTGATATCCATCTGCAGTATACTTGACCAACATCGCATTTGCTGCCTTGTTGACGTCCAAAATTTGATAATTGAATTCTATCATTTTAATTTATCGCTCCATATCTTGAACCATATGCACCCCATGTGATGTACGCATTTCCATCGATCGCCGCACCACCTGCTCTACCGTATCCAGCATACCGTGAATCTGTATCAGAATATGCTCCAGTAGTACCTAGTGTACCGTTGTTGCCAGATGCACCCAAACTACCACCAGCACCACCCTCAGCACCCGTCAATACTGAACTATTACAATCGCTCGTTACGCTAGGAGCAACCGATCCAGCAGGACCAGCCGTCGTCATCCCAGCTGTCGGCGCATCATATGATGCCGTCTTTTGCCCAGCTCCAGTACAGTTACCGGTTGCTGAGCCCGCAGTCTGACCATATTGCCACACGTTGAACCCACCACCAGCACCATTTCCTGCACCACCACCTCCAGGACCACCACAGGAATATGCCATCGTCGGAGGATATGCGCACGATTGTGGAGGTGTGAACAGATAGCGCGCACCACCAGATCCCCCGCCACCGCCACCACCGCCAATAATCGAATTATTATACACTGTACAGTATGTGCTTACATACATCGCTGGACCACCAGCAGTTGCTAACGTAACATACTGTACCGCAGTACATACACCAGCACCAACGAATGCGCGACTACCATCTCCTCTTCCGCCTCTACCAACAATGTTTCCGTTGTTAATAATCGTCAGCCCACCAGGAAACGAGCCAGTAACATACAAACCATACGTTCCTGTGCTGGATGCATATATCGATGCATTATTTGTCACTTCAACAGCAACCGATTGGTCCCACCCTTGCGAAACCAACCAAGGGCGCAAATCAAGATCTGTCATATTGCTATTGATTGCAATAGCAAACTTGTTTGCCTTCCCATATCCATCAGACATACTGATGGCGCCAGATGGCTTTTGGAATAGCGTACGAACAATGCTACTATTCATGTCAATAGCTGCAGTCGATGAGCGCGCAAGCTCTGTATTAACTTGCGAAAGAGATATCGGTCCGGATGCTTGTAATGTCATGTGACTATTTATTGAGTGTCGCTATGATCAACTCCCAAAGCAATCTTCAGTGCTTGGATATGAACAGGCACTGGATTTCCAGTCTTCTCTGCTAGCTTTTCGTACTCTTCAATTACAACAGCCGCCACCTCTTGCCAAGACTTTGCGATATTCGCTTCGATAATGTATAAGTCTTTTAAGCTCTTGATTGTTTCTTGCTCGTTCATTGCTCAATCCCGAAGTGCTTTTTCATTTTGTGTTGTATTACATCGCAGGCAGCTTGACCTTCAGCATAGATGTTTTTCATACCAAAGTCCGTTTCCTCCATACGATACCGTTCATATTGAAACGACAGGTCTTCGCACAATGACGCACATTCTTTGATGATCAGCTCCGTAAACTTCTCCACATACTCTGGTGGCCAGTAGTAATTACCAGCGATGAACTCACTGGTGCTCGTAGCATCTATCATAATGTCATGTAGTCGCTTGTTCATCAGAATCCTCTTTGACCTTCGTCATCATTCTCTAGATGGTGGAATTCAATCAGCATTTCCTCGAAATCATCAAGCAAATCGCGATCACCATAGTCATCATAATCAGCTAGGTTCACTTGCTTGTTCATGTGCTGCATCCGCTCCAGGATCAGCGTTCTTAGTGTATGTGTAGAGTTTGACATAGTACTTAAATTCCTTTGGTTGTTGTTCTGGGTCTGGCAAATCATCACCGTAGTGCGCTACTAGCTCATTCCATAGATTGTTTAATGATTCAATATCCATGGACGTTAGCTCCTCGTATCAGCAATTCAGCAGCCTCGCGCATATAACGCTTCTGCGGCGTGTCATCCAATCCCTGATCGTTGATCGCTCCATAATACGCTAGCTTTTCTGCCAAGTCAATAGCATACTGGCGCGACCTGTCTGTAGTAGATTTCGTGGGTTCGTTCATCCAAGTATTAAATGTGTCACACTCAAATCGTGGACAATCGCCGCCACAGTGGATACATTCGCCCTTTGGCTGCTCTGGTTGTGCTGCATTGAATCCATCTTGGTAGCCAGCTTCATAGCCGACTGAGTATTCTTCTGTCGCCATACTCAATTCCCAGCATAGACGGAGATGTACTTCTCACCAACTGTCCAATCACACAACTCACCACAATCTTCCGTCCCGTCAATTGTCCCTAGCGACGGACTACCAAGATAGCCAGTGGATCCTGATGCTCCATGACAATAGAATACTTCCAAGTCACCATGACCAGCATATTGCAGCTCTTGCAATCGTGTAATAAATTCGTTTAGTTTCATTCCTCAACTCCGAAATGTTCCATTATGTTGTTCATAATAGTCCTGTATGGCTCATGCGCAATCATCTTTGGACTGGGATCGCTGTTGAGAACAACATCAATACATTCCTGAATCACTTGTTCAGCAATGCTATAGTGCTCATCCTCGGGAATGATGCCCATACTCACAATCATCTCTCGCAATTTAGGATTTGGTGTCATTATCCAATCCTTTCGGCAGTATGAGTAATGCCATTTGGTGAACGGTGTTCGCGAATATGATACCAATGGCCGTCAACTTTTTCTATCCATTTCATCATACACGGACATTCTGGCTCTCCATTTCGTGGTCCCATGCAACCACAAGCGTTGGAAATAGGAGCAGGTTTACTCAGCCATTGGCGAATAGCAATTTGTTCGTTAGTCATTCCGTCACTCCAAAGTGTTCTTTGATATCAGCGATGATCGAGTCTGTGATGGTAACCTCTTGTTCACATCTGCAGCCACACTTACACGGCTCCACAATCTCAATACATTCCTGAATGATTAACTGTGCGAACTTTTCGTGATCGAAGTTCGTCTCTGCATGATCGACGTGGAAGGTATATGATACGCACTGCTTTGCAAGATTGTATATGCGCTCATTCATCTACAGGCTCCGTAACCAAGCTGATCACTTCATCAGCACCGATGATTCTGTACGTCAGTGCCATATTGGCATACTCGCCAGCAATCTTGCCAGCCCATTGGTCTGCGTTCATGTTGAGACTGTTGTCGTCCGGAACAGTAACACGAATCTTAACAGTGATGTCGAATTGTTTCATTTCATTCCCCAGTTCTTATACCATGTGACCAACCAGATGATACCGAGCAGCTACCACATAGCAGGAGCCATCGCACCATCAAATAATGCAATACATCCTATCAGCAACACGATCAAGCCAGCAACTGCTGTACCGAAACTTCCCATACGATACTCCTGTTGTCTATGTGTATATTATAACACAAACAGGACTTTTGGCAACTAGGTCTAAAGTGTTGTTATTTTTGTAGTATATGATACTACTTTTCGCAGCGTCTTGTTGTAGCGAAATAACCATACAAAGTTGCGGATTCGTAGTATAAATCCGAAATTGTACTTATCCGATAGCGGATAGAAGTTCAATCCTTGATTGATATACTCACCTTCTTTTCTAATGTGTATCATTTGCGATTCCTTGCACCATCGATATTGAATTCATACAACAATTCGTGTGCGAGTAGCACACCTTCGTCCGAATCGCTCCTATGGCATATGTCAGCACACTCACTAACAATCATGTATTCAAACTTCGTCAGGATATTCAACAACGCAGCATCAACATCCAGCCCATACACATCGTTGCGGATGAAATGTTGGATTTCATCTCTTGCAACTGTTTGTGAGAAGTCGACTCTTGCGATATCGTGTCTTGTGATATTCATATCTGTTTGCCTGTGTGCTTCGTCTAATGCTGATTTGACTTTATCGTTCATTTCACTTCTTTCGGCGTTGGTAGTTCTGGAATCCTCATCCAATGTGTGTATGGAGCTTCCTCAGAAGGTCCAGGTCCTAACTTCGGACCACCAACAATGATGTAGTGTTCATAGAAGTCATTGTGATTATACCACATTCCTTCGAAAATCCAATCGAAGTCGACGCATTCATCATAGTGAATTCCTCTTGGTGGAGTATAAACTAACACCAATTCCTCTTCAGGCGGTAATTCCCTCTCTACTGAGATCCATGGATTAGTATGCATATCTTGTATGGTATCTGTGTTTGTAATACAATTTGCGAATGTGTAGGAGTACTCGCTTCCACAACGGCTGCGGAATGATCTCACACCATAAGTCGACATATGATTCGCAATGACAATACTTGTCCAGCGCACCATAGTAGCACGAAGGACAAGTATCGTTCATGTGCTGGTAGTCTGTATCATCATGCGTGACGAATTCGGCAATCTTTCCGTCATAGATGCATGTTCCAGACCAATGGACATCATAATGCATCGTGATGTAATGGAACACCACATCATCGTAGTTGACTTTAATCATTTTAAAATGTCAGCTCCCATTCTAACAATATCAAACTCGCTGCTCGTGCATGAGCTCCCGTCCATAAACCAACACTTATCCCAGTTTGGCGTATGGAACGTCTCGCTCTCCAGCAGGTCATCTGAATCGGGACGATGCATGACGTTCACTACCGTCCCGTTGCGCAGCTGCACAGGATAACCATCGTTGCGATAGTCCTGCCTCATACACCTCATCTTCATCGCGTGTGTGAATGAGTTCAGCATGTCTCGGCTAACGAACATAGCAGAATTAATCATGTGCTCCACCTATAGTGACACATTGGGCATGTGTGTTGATTCTGTCTTCTAACCATATCATTGTGTGCGTTTACATCTTTCCCTTGCATCTCGACGATTCTATGATATCCAGCATTCTGGATCTTCACAAGGATTGGATACCACAAGTGGTCTTCGTACTTCTGAGGAAACCCTCTTATAATTGGTGATGTCATTTGTCGATACCAAAGTGTTTGATAACCAATGCTTGGTAGTTCTCCATAGAGTATGCCAGATCCATCGTATCCAGGTTATTGTACTCAGTTGGATCGAATGATGCAAATCGTTCTTCCTCATCAACAGCAAGCATGATGCACTCGCGAACGATCAGCTCAGCAAACTTTTCCATATACCGTTTCTGATAGTTCTCAAACAACATGCTAGAGTTATCCGAGCGAGCATATAGATCGGCCTGGTCAGATAGTTCTTGGACTCGTGGAGTCATAGTGGTGCATCCTCAAAGTTATCAGGATTGAATTTAGGAACCTTATTCCCCTTGTCCTTTGGATTGGGGAACGGAGGGAATGGCCAATTACTCATCTTCCCACTCGACAAAGAACCAATCATCATGATGTGCATTCAATTCTGCTGCATACTCATCAGCATTATGTTTGTAATCGAATTTCTGCCACACTTCAACCAACGAAGCATCGCTCTTGCTATATCGCTTTACGACGTACATTATTTCTTCTCCAGCGCAATAGCTTGCTCAATTACAGCAGCCAGTTGCTCGCCGAGAATTGTATGTCGCTCTTGTGGACTGAATAGTGCGACGGAGTCTTGTAGGTCTTCTATGCTGAAGTCAATTGTCAGTCGCAACATTGGCATGAATGTCTCATCGTCGATGGCTCTGCTTGTGCTTACTAGATTCATAGTTTGTTCCTCACTACTTGACGTTGTTGCTCATACTGACGAGGAAGATACTGCGCATCAATCGTTTGACGGGCAAGCGGCTCAATATCAATACACTTCCAAGGGATATCAGTATCACGCGACTCCATTTGGCTGAATGCTTGTTTGTGCGTATACCGGCCAGCCTCAGAGATATTTGTCGTATACCCTCTGCTGTCCTTGCCCCACCACACAACACAGTTGCCGACATATGAGCGAGTGTCTTGAATGAAATACATTCCATCGTCGACTGGTCCTGCCGTCAGGTTGGTCAGATCGACCACTGCAGCGAGCATCCAATCACCAACAGCTTTCAGCTCACGATCATCGCTATCGCGCAAGATCATCGCCATCTGGCGACCGAACTCTTTCATCTCATCATCGATAATCAAATTCATTATGCATTCTTTCTACGTAGTGCGCCTGCGACGTGCAAGCACAGATCTTTCTCTCTCCATCCACCTTCTGGGGCTTGGTCATGGATGATTGCGCGAAGCTCACGGTCTGTTAGGTCGACCCATGTTCGGGCTACTGGTTTCACTTCGGACAGCAAACGAGCGTTCTGTATGCCATCCGCATCGACCACACGAACGAATACACGATGGAGATTCTTTGCACCATCGAGGTCGCCCCAAACATAGTACCCAACGACCTTGTGCTCGACCCACTTATCCAGGCTGTTGAGGTGGATCAATACCTTAGAACCGACTGGTGGCAGCAAGTCACCTTCAATTGGTTGCAAATTCATTGTGGTTCCTTCATTCCCATAACAATCAAGTAGTCGCGTGCTCGATCGAGTTGTTGTTGCCATGCAGCCGTACTCTGCCACGATGATATGAATGCACTATCAAGTGCATCGACCAAGCCGAGCAAGTGGTTCGCTGCGTCAGGTGCAGGCGAGTAGATATACGTCTTCTGTGGCATATAGTATGCTGTTTCGAGGATCTTGCGAACGTCGTCGGGAAGTGTAAATCCTTCCAACACAATCGCCACTGCTTCACGTAGCGTACTCATAGCGTGCCATCCATCAAGTCAGCACGAGCCATTGCTTGGTCACATTCGAAGCGTGCTTCGGCAATCATCTCACGAGTGGCGAGATAGTTTGTTTCTTCCATGATCTGTTCGTCGGTGAAATCGCGATAGACACCATCTCTGACAATTTGATGTAGTGTTGTGCCTGGCTTGTGCTTGGGCCACATACGGAACTGTAGAAACCTAGAGATTGCTGCGTGCTTCTTCTCGCGGAATTGTTCGAACGCAAGATCGCTGGTGTTGCACTCATCGGTCCATAGCACAGCATCAATTGCGTCGCTCATAATTAGATCAGCAAACTGTTGAATCTGTTTACCTGCTAGCATAGGAATCAATTGTTCGCCATCTTCTCCGCGACCGATTCCACCGACCCGCTCAGCAAATTGTTTAATCTTTGGATGGATCATATTCTTTCTCCGAGTCCCATAACCCATTCTTATAGGTTGTTTCGATAATCTTGTCGCCCAGTGCACATTTGATCATGGGATCATTCCAAAACTCTTCATCGACGGCAGCATTCCTGAAGAGATTGACCTTACTGAGGAAGTATGTCAGCTGTTCTAGCGTTTCGAACTTTGTAATGTCGATCGGCTTTCTGCGCGACACCTTAACTTCAGGCTTATTGAATGGCCACATCACTCAATCCCTAGTCGTTGACGCAGCTTGCGTGCAAAGTGTCCCTTGAGGATTAGGTCGTCCATCAGGAATACAACCAAGATGGCGAGAAGGCATCCTATGACGCCAAATAGAAAAGGAATAACGGTATGCATTACTCTACTCCGAAGTGTTGTTTAATTTGTTCCACAGGGAACACTGGTAAGATGCTATTATCATGGAGAAATGCATTTCTGCCAACACGGATGCATTCTTGGACTATCAATTTGCTGTATCGCATGATTGCTTCCTTATCATACTCATCAAATTGATCCCAGCAGCCAGATGCCGTCAGTCCGGCATTGTACATCAAATCGTCGAAGTGTTTACTCATTCTATTCGTACCAAGTGGTCAACGGGAATAGTGAAGAATGGATAATCACCATCCTCCTTCAGAGATACAGAGACGTGCTCTATACCAGTGAAGTGCGTATCGTCACGCGCGAGGCCATAATCGTGGCCACGAGCCTCATATACAATCGTTCCAGCGTCGTGGCCGAATCGTTTGTTTAGTGTTTGATATTTGGCTAATTTCATTACCATACCTCATCATCATAAAGTTCGGCTGCCTTCTCGTTTGCAAGAATCATGCAAGCCTTGTCCATACACTTCCAGAACACTGGTGCATCTTGCAAACACATCCAGATAATTTGGTCGATATGCTTAGTTGGAATCACATCAACTTGGCGGAAGCTCTTGTGGAATTGGTATCCAATCAGTTCACTGGGTCTTTCGCTATTGAAATCCTCAATCCCCCACATCGCATCTTTGAGCGTCGCCTTTACGTCTTTCTCATACACTTCAAACAAGCTCCAGAGAATGCGATCGCACTGACTAGCAGTATTTGTGTGTATGCTATTCATTTTCCGATCCATCAATGCCCAGAACAGGCTGACAAATTGATCACCAGTTAGATAAATTTTCATGTTGCTTCTTTCCAAGCCTCAACGGCTTCTTTCACCCACGCTGGGCTCGCGTGACCTTTTGTGATGATCATACTGCACTTCATTAGTGTATTGAAATCCTCACTACGGTTGTGGTAGTATGCCAGGTATGTGATGATCTTACACATTGCTTCTTCCTTTGACCACATAGCAGGGCGCTCAGCAGGAAGCTCAGCCTTCTTCTGCTGCCAATACTCAATCAGTTCCTTTTCCGTCATCGATAATCCTACAGTATGCTTGATATGCTTCCTCTGTTACGCCTAGTGCATCCAACCATTCGCCGAAATAGATGTCCAGGATGGTTGACTTTGGATGTGTTCCTCGGTGGTATGTGATGTAATCTTTACGGTTCTGTACCTTATCAGCAATCAACATATCATTGACATCTTTCAATGGGCTCAGACGGATGTCGCCGCCGTCCCAAACATCTTCGCTGAGATACTCATTTGCTACACTACGGTACTCCATTGCCAGCATAATGACGCGCGGATAGCACATATTGGTGACGATGTCGTGGAAGAACATTAGATCAGTATCATTTTGTACCAGTGGATGGATGCAAAACGCTAGCTTAGCCTCATTAGTCGCACCGATGTGCTCGAGTACAGCTAGTCCTTCATTGATATGATTGATCAACGGTACTTGGCTTCGCTCAGCACGGCGCTTACCATAGTGAGCAGCAACTAAGCTATATTCGACTGATTGTTTGACGTTCATAAAATCTTCCACCATGGTTTGCTTGGTGCTGGAGGAATGCGATCGATCTCTTCGAACCAACGCGCTTCCTCACCACAACGTTTTTTATCATTTCTATTGCTAGAGGCAAACGCAGCATATACGTCACCATATACTGGATCGACACCATTATTGGGATGCTTGCAGAACGATAGTATTCCGTCCCTAAAGTACTTGCAATCGACGCATACTTTCATTTTCTACCCCAAATGTGATTACAGTCTGGACATTGCCATTGGCGCGTGCGGTCGGCTTCCATATCGTAGATACCGATCTGTCTACCCCATTGGCCTTTCTCTCGCGTAGCCCCATACATCTCTGCGATACGGTCGGCCTCACTCTCACTTCCTGTCTCTTTGAAGAAGTGTTCCCAAATAGACCCACCATCGAAGTCTACACCACAATTAGGGCAATGTCCATGTTCGCTCATATTCAACCCAAGTCATTGATTCCATATCCACCGAGCGACAACACACGGAGGAGAACTTCCAAAAACGCAATCACTATACCGAGAACGGCAAATGATAGCACAACAATGCAAAATGCTGGTGGCCAGGTCACTAGCGATTGTGCTTCTCTATCATATACGAGACTTGCCCAGCAACAGCCAGCAACGTATGCTAAAATCCAAGGTAACCAATCCATAACAATACTCCTAGTAACTCATCGTACCAACACGGTCGCCGGATGTCTTGCCGCGCAGCTTAGCAGACAAGATCCAAATGTCCTTCTTCTTATACCGCTTTGCTTTGATGTCTCCATCTGTAACAAACTGATTATGTTCCCACTCATGGTACTTCTTATAGCAAGCGCGTGTATGCTCTTCTTCGTCACTCGACATTTTGAACGTCTTCGGGTCGGCGCCGTCGTGCAACGCCTGCTCAAGACGGACCATCTCCAACATATGGGCTTCTGTCATCTTAACGAGGCGAGTGGGGACCAATTCGGACTCGATGTCCATATAGTCGCCGACGTATCCATTCCACAACTTAATGTCTGGATTGCCTTCAATTGCAGTCAGCAACTCAATCAGTTTTGATTTTCTCATTATCCGTACCAGTTATGTTCTTTGACTGTGTCTTCCGACTTTGCCCCACAGATCATGCACTCATTCCAGTATGTTGTGTGTGCATGATCATAATAGCTACCGCTGAAGTAACGAGACTTTTCTTCTACACGTTCGTGGGTGCACGACTTTAACAAGAAGGCTAGTTCGCTCTTATGTTTATCAATCAGCTTGCGCTTACGTTCTATTGTCTGTTCGAACGTCAAGGTTGATTTCGCCATACAGCTTTCTCCGTTAACTGCTCGAGCGTCACATCTTCATCGGTCATTGCAGCTCCAAGCATCACTTGCAGTGCTGTTACGGCGAACCCACTAGCAGCACCCCAGAAGATTGCCTTATCGAGCACTTCCAAGATCTGCAATGCAGTAGGAGTGTCGTCCCACTTCTTGACCAGTTCAACCAAAGCAGGGTCGAGTTGACCTTCGGGTGCATCGATGAACAGCTTTCTCAATTCAACTAGATTTTCATTTGCCATTTCTACTTTCCTTGGCCAGCTGAGCAAAAAGCGCATGCCAGCGTGCTTGAGTTTCTTTATAACCTGGATGATCATATGATCCTTCACTATACCCCTTATCTGACATCATGGCACCAGCTTGGAGTATCACTTCCTTATCAATTTCGCGTGCTATTTCATCACCAGCACGCGATAACGCTTCTTCCTCATTGTATGGAGGATCGTTAGAGTGGTCTTTTCCGCATCTCTTGCACGTCATACATGCTCCACAGGAGACATTTGATTGTTTGGATCGATGACATAGTGTGTATCTTTGTCGATGATGTAGATCTTCAGTGCAAACTTACCATCACCATACTGCTGGTATCCAACCACAGTACCGAGTTGCGGAGGCTTTGCGAACTCTCTTTCAAATTCATCAGTTCCAGCTGGCCACATCACCACGACATTGTCATTGATCTTGAATCGTTGCATCAGTGCACGATTGGCTTTAAAATATTGGTCAGACATTTGGTACTCCTACGACTTTACAATGGACATTGCGAGGCAACGCACGCTCACAATCATCAATCGCCTTGCGATATCTTGCTGCATCTGAAAATGGCAACGACGAAATGATTATAACGATCAACCCACCGACAGCGAGCCCAGAGAAGAAGTCTTTCATGTTCGGTTCCAAAGTGTTCCTTTAATATCATGTGCATCCATTAAGAACTCGATGATGCAGATTGCAGTCCTTCGATCGATGTCGATGCTCGTTTCATTATCGCTGTGCCAATGGTCAGTCGAATGCTCAACATACTCCAGACACACATCCTTTACAGAGATGTTTTCATAGTTGGTATATGTGAGCTTGCAACTGGATGTCAAATCAAGAGTTTTGGTTTCCATTTTTAAGCTCGTCCAGGCGTTTCTCTAGCTGCGCAATTTCTTCAGCTGTTTCAGCCATTGCTTTAGCACGCTTGAGTTCCTTCTCCTTGTTGACGAAGAAGTCGATCATCGTCTGCTCTGTCATCATCAATTGACGTATCGGAATGTGAATTCGCTTGCATCGATTCGATTCGTGAAAACTCGTTTCCTCACCGCTAATGTTAGACGATCCCCAGCTCTCACTGAAATTGTCATCATCTACATCATAGTATGTTGGTGTGGTCACAGAGTAGTTGTGCTTCCACAATACGTCAACGCAAACCATGCCTTCGATCTTTGATGGGATGTGGACAACCGCGAACGAATCGTCCGGCATCCACACATCACCCCACCCGTTGGTGTGTTTGCGGAACAACTTCAAATATGTCGTTACGATCGCAGCTAGATCATATGACATATTCGCAGCGCGAATGAAATCGCTTTCGTCGCGGAGTAACATTACTGGAACACCGTCTTAGCAATTGTGGAAGCCAACTTGCCGTCATATTGACCAGCATAGTTTTCCTTCAAGTGCTTCATGAAGGTTGGCATGTCTGGTTGTGTCTTAGCAACAGCAAACAGAGTCGACTCGGTCAATTGCTGTGGCAGGTATCGTTCCAGAATTGAACGCTCATAAGAGAATTCAGTAAACAACTGACCACGTGCCTGCAATGCAGTGATGGTCTCATCGATGTTCTTGATGAACTTCTTAACGACAGCAACCACTTCTTGGTCAGAGGTTTCACGGCCAGCGTTCTTGCCAACCATAGCAGCCTCACCAAGCAAAGTCGTTAGCAAGCTGGCTTCGCGTTCTTGAAGTGCACCCAACTTACGGGCGGCGATTTGATGTGCTTTAATTTGTTCCATTAATGTCATTTTTAACTCCAAAATATTCCATTGCGGTAAACTTGCCTGCTCGGATGATGCCTTTGGCATCATGGAATTGTCCATCGCCGATGACAACATCAAACGATGCCTTGAGTATCGACTCAGCAAACTTCTCGATCGTTTCACCAGTCATTACAAGTTCGGTGCGATAGTCTCCATGCCCATAGCACATACTACGCTCTGTGGCGCCAGCTTCGAGTGCTAGTTGTTCAATTTGCTTGTTCATTGCACACGTCTCCACACTTCACGGATCACTTCCATAGAGATTGCATCGGGATGTTCATTGCTCACATCGACGCCTTCCACCAGTTCAGGTTCCCAGCTGATATTCCACAACTGAAAATGGTTGCGAATCTGTCGGCCAAGGCTGTGGTGGTATTGGTGCAGTCGATCTTCAGCAACTGCTGTGAACTCTTCTTCGATGTCGCGTGGAAGGTCTCGTAACCACCCCAACACAACATCTGCCATGCGGCTAACATCTTTTTGGCTCACGACATACTCCGATCTATTACTATGAATAGATTGTACATCCAAACCAAGATTACAGCAACTTATTTGGAATGCTTGAGGATTTCCAATACGGCGAATATCATTCGGTCATCGTTCGTTGCATCACGGACATATACTTCTGAGATCGATCCGTGGTAGTGGTCATCATCTTCTTTGATGACCCAGCCGGTGTCCGTGCAGCGCAGGTAAGTATCTCCACCAACCAACGATTTGAGGTACTTGATAGTAACTTCCTTCATCTGCTCGCTGGAAATGTTGATCTCTTTTGGTTCATACACCGTCAATCTCATTTCAACACCTCTACGTTGCGGATTCGCCATAGCTCCCAGTCTGGAGGACCTTCATGGCCAAGCTCTATCCACTCAGCAAGTTTCTTGGCCTTACCTTCTTCAAATGCCTTGGTGGCGCCTTCTTCTGTTCTGTGTAGTGACACGACAGAGTATCCAGACTCATAGATGCAATCTGTGTACTCTACAGCGTATAGGATCTGTTCTTTTGGAGTGTCGTAGTATTCATCGAGGATCAAACCAATGTCATGTGCGTAGATATCAGCAACAGGTTCTGCTACGCCAGCCATTTCGAGACGATTTTTGAGGAATCGCAACATCTTTTCTGGTGTGCGTGCAACTGGATCGTTACAACCACAGTCACATCCTTCTCTAACTCTTGCCATCTTCAACTCCAAAGTGTTCTTTAATTTTAGCCGCGAAGTAGTCGCGACGGTAACGGTCACCTTCCATAACAACTTCAACGCAACGCTCAACAATCAATTCAGCGAAACGTTGTTCAGATGGAGATAGCCGTGTACGGTCGAAGCCATTTTGTTGATCTGAAATCAGACCAGCCTTGATTGCTAGCCCAGTGATTGGATCTTTTTGTGATGTCAATATCATATTGATTGCGCGGATTGCTTTTTCAATCTCTGCTAGCGTTTCATCATCGCTACCATCACACGTTTCTGGATAGCTGTCTTGATACCATTCGAGTCCATTGCGTGTACGCTCTAACACATCGCGTGCCAACTCTAATGCTTTTTGTTCTTCGGTCATGTCTTACTCTATTGCTGCCAGAGCAGCCGTTAGTGTCTCGTCTGTATATCGGCCAGGTATCATTGCAATTGGCTTGTGACAATCCAAGCAGAGATTTCTTAGTTGAGCTTCACTCTTGAGGTATCTGTGAGATACGTGGCCGTTCTCGCAACCATACGTCGGTCTTGGCTCATACCATGCGTCTGGTAGGTCCATGAAGAACTCTTCCCCTGCGGCTTTGGCAGCTGCAATCTCTTTGTTCTGCAAAGCAGCCAGACGTTCATATGGCATCATATCAATACCCTTGAGTCGTATCTACTTCTTGGCGAATGATACCAAACTTTGCAGCTTCTTTCAGCACCCAAGGTTCATCCCAACCTTTGTTGATTTTGCGTTGGATCTCTTCACGCTGTGCTTCTTCGCTCATCCAACCATACCCTTTGCGTGGATAATCTCCAGCATTTCTCATAGCATCAAACCATGGCATTCATATCTCCTTATGGGTACAACACTGCAATCTTACCAGACTGCTGCGCTTTTAATTCTTCCCACTCATCTTCTTCCATATCAGCATCGTCAGCAGACCAGTCTGTGCTGAGTACCGTCTCTTGACACTCATCCCACAGCACATCGAAGTCGGCGCCACGCAATTGGCGATAACCATTACCTTCAGGGTCATCTTGAAGGACCAATTCAACGTCTGGTTTCTCCAACAGGAGCTTTGCTAATTCATGCGATCTCATCCACCTGTCCTCACTCTAAACAATGCCCAACGATTGTCTTTCAACCACTGATCACCATAACAATCAACATACACGTTAACAGCACAACCTCCAATTGGATCGTTGAATGCGTGTCTGACGTATTTGAGTGTCATGTATGATCTGATTGTCCTAAACATCGGTCTTCTTTCTTAATAGGTAATAGCGATACTCGCCCAATTCAATACAGCGCTTCCGAGCTTCATATGCTCGTTGGCGCTGTGCATCATTCCAATTCTTTTCGCCTATCTCATGTAGACGAACGAAGACAGACTTGAGATACTCTAGCTCAATTTCTGTTCCTCGCCACGTTTGTTCGGTATCAGCCATTCAACATCGTGCGGTACGTGTTGACAGCTTGCAACATTGCTTTTGCGACTGCTTCCATCTCCTTCATATTGCCGAAGGTAATGTGCGTGAATGGTGCAGGCTTGCCTTGCTCGTAATAGTTAATACAGCAACCCATGTCTTCTGCGACGACGCTGTAATGGTATGCATCATCTGCATAGACAGTAATCTCAGTGCTATTTGCGAATCCCATTTTCATTCTCCTTCAGACGGGCATGCGTGAATCTTGCCTTCTAGTATACCACCACTATATGCCAAACGCCAACCGAATTTGGTGTGTTTCCACATAAAGTCATAACAACCACATCCATGGCACCGAATTATCTTGCTCGGACCAGTGCGGTTGTATTGCGGTCCTTCACTGTAGCTGCCATAGTCATATTCCGACTCGTCAGCGAACCCGTCTCCATTGAGGCCACCGAAGAACATTACTCGTCGCCGTATTGTGACATGAATTCTTCAATCGCGAAGTCCCAGCCATCCCAATTATCAACGCCAGCATTGCGCAAGCAGTTCAACAAATGAGCGTCGCGCAGCAACTGGTCATATTCTTTTCTAGGAATTTCAATCTTTTCTTGCGTCATTTGTCACACACCTTTGCAATTTCATCAACGTTGAGTTTGGCAGCACCAGCAGCTTTAATTGCCTCGATGCGGCATTCTGATCTTGCTCGTTCTTCGAACATATGTCCGATCGATGCTGATCCCATGACAACAGCGGCCATGATGCAAATCCATTTGTATTCCATTATCGTACTGCTCCTGCGTATCGTGCGACCATGTACCAATCTGGCACACCTTCGCCTGCTTTTAGAGGTGGGTTAAACTTTTCGTTATATGCGTTTGCATACTCGATCGCCTCTTCAGCATTATCGAAGTATACACTTTCGTCAACCTTTTGGCCCCAACCACGCTCACTCTCAATGATGTCTACGCGATAGGTAGTTTTATGCTCAACTCTTGCCATTTTTAATCTTCCATTCTTGAAGTGATAATCTTACACCACCATTACAGTCCTGACAAATCCAATCATCCCAGAACTCTGCCTCTTCGTCATACTGCTCTTCGCTGATATCCCAACATAGAGACACACCACAACAATCGCAGATTGGCGTAAGTCCGCCATCCAGTGTTCCAGGATGGATATGGACACCCATTATGCAGGTTCCGGTAGGTAGAGCGGATACTCCCAGTAACCATTCTGATCGAGCACGCCATATCCACAAGTCGTTTGACCGCAGATGCCGGTTGAGTAGCATGGCTGCTCGCCTTCCAAATATCGCTCATAAGCAACAATTTGGTTGCGAAGGTTCTGGATGATGTTGTCGCGGAATTTGATTCCACCCTTCGCCATCTCGAGTCGATCTTCAGCTGAGTAGAGTGGGTTGTCCCAACATTCGAATGTCATTTGGATTTCCTCTTTACGTTGTCAAGTGCATCGAAGTAGCAAGCCAGTCCTTCAATCGTAGTAGTACCACAAACAGTAGCACCAGCTTCGTCATAGATGTAGAATGAATCGCCTATGGCTGAAATTGTATGGTCGTGTTCTTCAGCACGACTCTCAACTACCAGAAAGTTACGAACCAATACAGATTGTGTTGTCATATCATCTCCACACAGGCATTTCAGATTCATCAAATGCGCCACTTTGGCGATCTACGCAACCGGCCCAGCTATTAGCTGCAGCATGATTAATGCACAACTCAACATCAGCCAAGATCTTCTTGAGTTCGTCGATGTTGATTTGGATGAACTCCAACTTGGCATTGATGACAAACACTTCTGCCATTGAAGCATAGTCCTTATCGCTGCAGTAGGATTGATACAATCTTTCCTTGCCAGCAATCGTGTTCTTCAGATTGTCACGTAACGTATCTAAGTTCATTCTCGTCCCTCTCCGATGTGTTCACTCAATGCAATAGCCAAATGCCAGTATGCAGCAGTTGCGCCATTCTTGAAATAGAACTGCTCATTCAGCCGAGCGATTAGATCTTTCAACTCGTTCAACGCTTCAGCGGGCATACCTGGTGTGCCACCTACAACAACATCATTCATACTTTTGTCACCACAATTGTGAATGGAGCGTTGGTGCATACCATGTACCATCCTTGGACGATAATGGCAAGGAAGAACAACATCATCAGACGGCCCTTCCAAGTGTTAGGAACACCGCCGATGTTCCATGTCCCCATTATCAGTGGAGCACAGAAGAGCCATGTGATCGATACCCATAACAGTATGAAAACGCAAGCAAAGAATCCAATGAGTTCCATCACTTGACTCCGATCAGTTGTGGATGAAATTCCATGCGGAACCCTAGACGCTCAGGATATAGCTCATATTGAAGCTCGCGAACTTCGCGATGCATCTCTGCAGCATCGCGATGGTGCCATACTGTAGTGCTGACCAGTCGTTCGCCTGCCTTAGTGCGACGGTCTACTTTGTAGATGTACAAAGTGTAGGTATTTTTCTTTCCAACGAGATCCATAACTACTCCGAATGATTGTTTATGTCATTATTATAAGACAGTCCAACCAATCGTGCAACGTAGCACTTTATAGCGTAGTGTTGTTGATGGTCTCTTGTACATCTGTTGGGATGTCTGGTGTATCATCGAACACAACTTCCTCACAATCACTGAGATCCTTCTCCATAACATCACACAACGTGCGTGCTACTGTCTCCAGCATTGGCTTGTCTTTCAACAGCTGCTCATAATTCCATGAGAAGCGGACATTCGTCACACCTTGCTCTTCCATTCGACGTTGGATTGCTTCGATCCGTGCTCGTGTTTCTTCCGACAGGTTGGTATCAGACACCAACCGCTTGTCCAACATGCTTGTTATGTTTGTGTTCATTTCTTGCCCATTCAATTATTTCATCATAGTGATGCCAGTAGTAATCTTCGGAGTAGTGCTTAACCATGCTCTGAGGTACTGGAATCTGCGCTATGAGCTTCCTCTCTACAACCGATACAGGATCATTCCAATGGATCGTTTGCTTCCAGTTCCATCCACCCCATTGTGTCGGATCGTCGACCATTCTGCTAGAGGATCTGCACGACTTTATGTGCGTGCCATCATATTCGAAATACCAATTGCCGTTGATGACATATCCACGGATTCCGCTATCACTATATTTCAGGCGTGTGAGCCACAGAGCGCTGTCGCCTTCAAACAGGAAGACTGCGCCAGCGTCCTTTGTTCTCATGCTCGTGCAGCAGCTCGTGCTTCGTCTACGGCATTAGGAACAGCAAATACTGATGTGTCGTAGTTCTCCTCGACTAATGTATATGCTAGGTTCAAAGCCATACATGCCCCAGCCATTGCTGCAGCACGCTCAGGACCGGAGTACATACCACTGATAATATCAACCAAGTGCGTTTGATCTGTAGGAGTCACATACAAACCAGTGTATGGAATTGGATTATTTGTTCTCATTTTTATCAGCTCTCTTCTTAAATAATTCTGACATTACTTTCGACAGTATCATCTTATCTTCTTTAGTCCACATCGTCGTTGGCGTAAGACCCATAGAGGTCATTACACACGGACAATGGGGATCATTGCCAATAGGACCCATACACGCACATGGCGTTAGTTTATCGTTCATAGTGACTCAATGCCTCTAACAGTCCAGGATCTTCACCCCATTCAAGAATATTCTTCTTGATATCGCTCTTAGTCATCCACAACCAATCGCATGCGCTGATAACGCCACGATCATTCTCCCACACTTCAACACGTGCTGCAGGAGCTCCACGCGAGTGGCGAACAGGATTGAACTCCAAAAACTTAAAATGGGATATCATCTTTATATACCTCTGAAATGCTGATGCCATTATCCAGACAAAGCTGCTTGAGCTTTTCGTTCTTTGCTTCGAGATCTGTAATCTGGCTATGCAACTTCAATCGATAGTCCTTGCCGGGGTTGCCCTTTGCAAACAAACCGACCCAATACTGAGCTGCATCATCCATCTTCATCTTTTTGATGTAGAAGTGATCGACCGGTATTTGATCAACGGTATGTCTTAGATCATATGCACAACGTCGTGCAAGACGAACGAGCGTCTCATAATCACTAAGCAGGCCGTAGTATGCCTCTTTTGTTGGCGAGCCACGAAACCAATTACGGATAATATTCATTCATTTCTCTTATGACGTATTGCACTTGCGAATACCCGTTAGGTGGGCGGTATTGTGGGAACATAGCCTTCGCATCTAACCTCTTGCTGTGTGTTGTGTACTGTACTGGATACCTCTCAACAAACCACTTCGGCATATGATCTCGCTTAAAGTGGTCCCACCAAGTAGTTGGGTATGTCCATTCGTGATTATACACACCGAGGTCTTCAGCATAGATGTACGCAGTCACTCTTGCAAGAGCTTCACCGAACATCTGATCGGTATTGTATCGAATAGATTCTGGTGGAAGTTTGAATTCTACATTGTACTGTTGACGATTGACAGCTCGTGTTGTAAATGATCGTTCGAATGGCGTGTCTAAATCAAACTCGCTCGGGGGCGTTACTCTTCTCATTCTTCTATTCCTCTACCTACTTTGAATGCTGCTTCTAACCATATCAAGCCGTTTGCTATCTTTCCAGGTGTTGATTGGAAACCTTCTAGCGACTCATAAAAACGCTCAGCACGAGTGCCATAGTTTTCAATCTCATTAAGCCAGTCTTCGTATGTTTCATACTTTGGCTTCTCAGCCAGAGCACGATCAATCATCTCAATTCGCTCAGCGATCAATTCGATATCTTCTTCATACCGAGCATTATCGAACATGATCGCAAGCGACTCGCGTGCTTCAATCAATGCTTGGTCTTTTAAACTTATTTTAGCCATGGTGGTGTATCTGCAGCTGAAAATGGTTCGGCATACTTAATAGCAAACATTCCTTCTGGGTCGTCAGTCGGTGTG
>Ga0228700_1000149_pt1 | contig 70157 bp, 98 predicted proteins | sample McNCre317_Aug_MG_FD_178019 | JGI IMG/M metagenome (GOLD analysis project Ga0228700, IMG submission 178019) | Freshwater microbial communities from McNutts Creek, Athens, Georgia, United States - 3-17_Aug_MG | ecosystem: Environmental > Aquatic > Freshwater > Creek | place: USA: Georgia...
TGCTGACGTGCGGCCACTCCAGCAACAGCAGTTGCCAGTCGATGGGGCGAACCATCTCGGTGCCTACGATGTGGTTGACCACAGGGTGTAGGTCGAACGCGTGGGTGATACTAAGCCACCATTTGTGTGGGCCGTAGGCGTAGGTATCCGTCTCGACAAAATACTGATAGCGGTTGGCGCGGTTGATGGCGCGAGCAGCTTGTGCCCAAATAGTTGGGAAGGAACGATCTTTCATGTCAATCTCCAAGGGGTCTATGCCCCGATAGTTGCCGGTAGCCGACCGGCGCGGTGGCGGTAGGGACAAATTGTCCCTACCGTGCGCTCTTAGCGGCGCTTAAAAATCATGACTGCTGGGCGTGCTACTCCCAGTCGTTCTGTTCTTCTTCCCACTCACGCTCGTACCGATCTTCCCAGTACGCATCGACGTGCGCGGAATGAAGCGTTTCTTGCAGTGCATCGTATTGCTCATCGTCGTCCAGTATGCGAGGCATACTGGCGAGGGCAAGCAGGTTTGCGATGAAGGCTTTGCTGGTCATACCTGCACCCCAATCATCATCCCTGCTGCCGCATAGCAACGGGCCAGTTCGGGGCGCACGTTGCGCCAGTTCCCTACCCTGTCCTTCACCTGCCACGAGTTGTAGCGATGCGAGAAGCGCAGGTAGCGTCCGTCTTTGAGGGTGACGGAGTTCACGCGGTACGTGGGTTTACGGTCGGCGGTCACAGCAACTCCTTCGGCACATCAACCTCGTCGCCCAGCTTGGATGCAACGTAGCAACGCATGGCCGCCCGTAGCGCAGTGTCGCCACTGACCATGTAGCGCGGTTCGTCGTCATAGTTTTGGCTTGACCAAGAGAGCCACACGCCATCAGATTCAATCTCAATGCACAGCTTCTCCCGCTCAATGATCGGGCCACCTTGTGCCCAGTCGCGGGAGTATTGGAGAAATTCTTTAACCTCGTTTCCGTAGGCGTTGACTCTCGGCCCCTCGCACTTCGCCACCGCCCAATCAAGTGCGGCACCTGTTAGTCTGTTTGTTTTCATGTCAATCTCCTTAGTGAATGGATGCTTCGTCGTACATATCGGGCAGCTCGCTTGCGTCTACCCATGCCTCGCGGGCGATGGCGTCCTCCAGCCACGCCTTGATGCGCTCCTCTGTTGGCATCATGCCTATCGTCACGACGATACCGTCGATGACTACCGCGCCTATGTAGGCGTTGTTCTCCTCGCTCCAGCCATAGCGCGGCTGCGGTGTGTTTGCTCTCATGTCAATCTCCTATTAACGTACTAACGTAATGCCAGTGGCCGACTGGCAGCGGGTAGGGACAATGTGTCCCTAGTTCGATTCATGACTGCTGATGGGCGTGTCAGGCCCACTGAGGCGGCAGCCACACACGTTCTTCATCAGGCGTGAGACGCGCGGCGGGCGGGTTGTTGTCCGCCTCGCGCAGCCGCTGCACCATCGGCGTGGGGCACAGCAAGCGCCAGTCCTTGGGCAGTTTGACGTGGGCAGTGACAGCGCCTGATGTGCGCGTGTCGAGTTCTTTCAGTGCAGCCGAGGTGGCCGCAAGCTGGAGCGCAGAGTAGGGCGTCTCGGCCCATGTGTACTGACCGTCCGCCTTGGACTTGTCACAGCGGTGTAGCTCACGGTGCTCGATGATCGTGGCCTTCAGGGTGTTGGCTGCGTTGCGTATGGCCGCGCGATCTGCGTCCGTGATGAACGGCGTGAACTGCTTACCCTTGTGCGTGGGGCGCTCACGATAGTAGGCGGCCACCGTTTCAAGCAAGGCATCACGCTCGGCAGGATCAATCCACGTCCACCATGCGTTCGCACGACATTCGGCCAGCAGTGGGCGGTCAGTCTCGGCCCGGCGTTTGTTGGTGGCGGCCCGGCGTTCTTCCAAGTCCTTGGGCTGCACTGGCTCGCCATCCTCCAGCAGGAGGCGTGATGCCTCTTCGATCTTGTCGATGGCCTTTTGTATTAGCACTGTGTATGCCTCGTACATAGGCTCGGTAGGCTGTCCCGCACGCTTGGGGCGATTGGATGTGATGCTTGTACGTACTGCCTTTGCGCTGTTGAGCAGGGTGGCCCATGCGGTGGCAGGTTCTACACGGCGCTTGCGTGCCGTGGCGTAGGCGTTGATAACGGCCTCTGTAGTGTGGGGCGACACACCATGCGATAGCATGATGTCACGAAGAACGGTCATAAAGGACTCCAAAAGTAAAGTTAGGTAGTACGTACTATACCTGCAAATTAGACATTCCGTTGGTATACGGGCATTTCTGCGTAGTACAGGCAAGGGGTTTGGGGTACAAAACCCTTATGTGACAAGGACTTAGCCGGGTCGCATAGCCGCAAACCACGGTTTCAGAAAAAACACACACACACCTACACATAGTATGTGTATGTATATGCATATACATGGTGTTAGTAATACATACATACTCTCTCATATATATCTGTATTAAGTATATGTGTGTGTAGGGCGGCGTGAAATCGCTAAGTCCTTGATTTCATTAGGAAAACGCCTTGGAGTATGTCGCCTGTACTGGTGCCAATACGCTAGTACACCTGTGGCGTGCTTCCGGTATGTACTAGGGACTAATTGTCCCTAGTAAGAAAAGCGAATCATGACTGCTGCGCGGCTGCGCTTGTACGTAATACGTACGTCACCAAAGTAGTGGGTCTGGTATGTGCCGCCGCAACGGGTTGCAGCAACGGGTGGGTTGAGCGAGTCGGCTATCTCACGGGCCTCGCGTTCGGACTGCAGCTTGGCAAGGATGCCGAGGTAGTGGTTGCTGCGGTTGATGGTGCGTAGTTGTGTCATGTCAATCTCCTAGAGGTAGGGACAATGTGTCCCTAGGGTTATGGGCAAGTCGCCCCCGATGCCCTGCACGCAAGGCACGGAGAGTTGGTTGTCACACGGGTTCTGTTACGGGTCGCGCGACTGTGACAAGTCACAGGTTGTGCAGCTTGGCATCACGGTATGCGATGAGCATGGCGCGTGCCTCGTCCTTGTAGTGCCGCGTCTCTGCGCCCTGTGCCCGCCAGAAGCGGAACGAACGCATGGCTTTGCGAAACATCTTGCGATAGAAGATGGTGCGGGTTGTCAGCATGAGATTCTCCAAAATACACCGTAGGGAAAAGGAATGGGCGATGATGGGGGCGTGGTGCTGCGAAACCCGCCAGCCCCCATCGAACGTGAGCGCTCACTAACATATACAGCGCAAGATACTAGGGACATTGTGTCCCTAGTAATTAGATGGCAGCCTTGATGTCAGTCTTAGTCCAGCCCTGAGCCATCAACTCTGCAACGATGGTTGCCATGTACTCTTTCAGCGCCTTCTGGTCAGCGCTCAGCTTCTTGCCAGCCTTGGTCACCTCGCCAGTCTGCTCGGCAACAGCGCCATAGTCCGGGTCTGTATAGCGCATCATGCGGGACACCGCCTTCTTGAATGCGCTGTCCTGCGCAGGCTTGCCATTCTCTGTAACCTGCTTGCGATACTCTGGCTTCTTGGCAAGCAAGGCAACTTGGATGTACTCGCGGGCAGTGTCCGCGTCGAGTTGCTCGGCTGCACGATAGGCCCGCACCTTTGCACAGGCATCATCGAAGGATAGGAACCCGTCAACCATCTGGTTGATAGCGGTAGTGATAGCGTTGACTTGGATAGCGATAGACATAGTAAAAACTCCTAAAGGATAGTGAAAAGCACTAGGGACAATGTGTCCCTAGCGATGGAATCGAACCCGATTTCCATGATTAAAGTATGCAAAACCGTGGTAATCGGGGGTATTTCAGGGGTCTGATGTCCCTAAATCGGGGGCTGGTTGACCCACCCCACCCCAACCCCCCAAGAAATGATGACCCTGTGCATCGCGCGTAAAACACTATTCCTCAACCGGCCTCCACACTTTGCTTAATTTTTAAGCTAGTACATACCAAAAATTTTTTGCAAAATTTTCCGACAAAAATTGTCAACTATTTGGGCAAAAAATAACCCCCAGACCTTGCGATCTGGGGGTCAAGTCCGGGGGCAACCCGGCCGTCAGGGAGATGACATAAAGCAAGACGGCTTGCGATGCCGTGGCGGAATGGTAACATACCGCCTATCACCCCGCAAGGAGGTTGCGATGAAACCGTTGGAACATTTACTCAATCCTGACTTCGATGACTTCGAGGACATGGACACCACAGAACTGCTGGACGCACAGGCCACCACCGCCCACTGGCTCGACGCCGTGGACACCACCACAGTGGTGAGTGACAACCAGAAGGACGCCGCGCGGCAGGCGTTCGCCGCCGTGACAAACCCAGACCTGACGGACTCTGAAAAGAAAAAAGCCGTCGCCACGCTACGCGTGCCACAAGCTGTAAAACATCTTGCTGGGATGCTCAGTGAGTACGACTGGGCCTACGTCGAGCAGGCCAAGGAGATGCGTGGCTATGTCGTAGCCAAGCTCCTCGAAGAGTCCAAACACCCCGACGCCCGCATTCGCCTGAAGGCCATTGAACTGCTGGGCAAGCTGACCGAGATCGGCTCCTTTACAGAACGTGTGGAAATCAAGAAAATCGACGCCACGACAGACGAGCTGCAAGAGCGCATCCGCGCGAAGTTGGCTACGCTGATGCCGAAGGTGATTGAAGTGGAAACGGTTCAGTCCCGAGATGCAACTTAACGCGGACACGCTCACACCGCAGGAGATCGACATCCTGCTGGCGGCACTGCCGACGCTACCGCGCGAGGAGCAGGAGCAGTTGCTGCTCGACCTTGACGAACTCGAACGCAAGATGGCCCGCGCGGGGGCCAAGGCAGACTTCCTGAAGTTCTGCCACTTCGTGTACCCCGGATTCAAGGAGGGGCCGCACCACCGGCACATGCGCCCACTGCTGCACAACGTGAACTCCGGCACGGAATTGCGCATGACCGTCTCCATGCCACCCCGGTTCGGGAAGTCCGAGACAATCGCCTACCTGTTCGTGGCTTGGTACCTCGGTCACAACCCCGGTCACCACATCATGATGGTGACGCACACGGCCGACCTGTCGGCTGATTTCGGCCGCAAGGTGCGGAACCTACTGGACAGTGATATTTACCATGAAGTTTTTCCTGACACCGTGGTGGCACGCGACAAAAGCGCGGCTTCAAACTGGTCTACTACACTTGGCGGAAAATATTTGGCTATCGGTATTGGGGCCAACGTTGCCGGACACGGAGCCCATCTACTTATCGGGGATGACTTGGTATCCGAACAAGCCGTCCTCGCTTCCGACCCTGATAAAACTTTCGCCCAAGCATGGGAGTACATGCAAGTCGGCCCCCTCCAGCGACTGATGCCGGGTGGGCGGATCATCATGATCGGCACCCGGTGGGGTAAAAAAGACCCAATCGGCCGCGCGTTGCAGTGGGCGGAGAACAATTCGGACTCCTTACCGTGGAATGAGGTGCGTTTTCCTGCAATTTTGCCCTCTGGAGCCTCACTTTGGCCCGAACAATGGCCCGTAGAACAACTTTTGGGGAAAAAAGCGGGCATGTTTCCTCAATTTTGGGCCGCGCAGTACATGCAGGAGCCGACTTCTGAGGAAGGAGCCATCGTCAAGCGCGAATGGTGGAAGATTTGGGACAAAGAAGACCCCCCGCCGTGCTCAATCATCCTGCATAGCTGGGATACGGCACACACCGCCAAGGAATCCGCCGACCCGAGCGGTGTTCAGAGCTGGGGAATCTTCTGGAACGAGAAAAACAACCGCGATGAGCTGATTTTGCTGGACGCGTGGACGGGCCGCAAGGAGTTTCCAGAGCTGAAGAAGTTCGCCTTGGACTATTACAAGGAGTGGAAGCCCGACCTGACCATCATTGAGAAGAAAGCGGCCGGTGCGCCGCTGATTCAGGAGTTCCGCGCGATCGGCATCCCGGTGGGGGAGTACACGCCCAGCCGGGGAGCGGACAAACGCGCCCGGTTGAATTCGGTGGCGGACATTTTTGCGTCCGGCATGGTGTGGTGCCCTGACCGGCGCTGGGCGCACGCGGTGATGGACGAGATTGCGGAGTTCCCCAACGGCGAGCACGATGAAATGGTGGACTGCTGCTCGCAGGCGCTCATGCGCTTTCGACAAGGCGGCCTCATCCGCCTACAATCCGACGATGATGGCGAGCCATTCGAGCGCCGCCGTAACCGCGCGTACTATTAAGGAACCCGTATGGCCTCAAATTCCATGACCGCCGCCCTTTCCCAAGCACCGTTGGGCCTGCAAGAAGACAGCATGACACCCGACGCCGAAGGCGGGATAACGATCATTTTGGCGGGTGAACCGGAGGAAGACCCCACCGCACCGGCTGAAAAAGGCGACTTCAATGAGAACTTGGCTGAAACGATTCCTGAATCGGATTTGCAGACCCTTTCCTCTGACCTGATGGACTTGTTTGACCAAGACGTGATGAGCCGCCGCGACTGGGTTGAGATGTTCGTCAAGGGGATGGAGGTGCTGGGGATGAAGTACGAGGAGCGCACCGAGCCTTGGTCGGGCGCGTGTGGCGTGTATTCCACGATCCTCACCGAAGCGGCAATACGGTTCCAAGCTGATACGATTCTTGAAACGTTTCCAGCCAAAGGCCCGGTGCTCACAGAGATCATCGGGGCACAGACACCGGAGAAGGAAGACGCGGCCGAGCGCGTGGCTGAAGACATGAACTTCCAGCTCACCGAAGAGATGCCGGAGTTCCGCCCGGAGCACGAGAAGATGCTGTTCAACCTCGGGTTGGGCGGCGCGGCGTTCAAGAAGGTCTACTACGACCCGGCCAAAAAACGGCAAACGAGTGTGTTTGTGCAAGCCGAAGACATCATCCTGCCGTACGGTACGTCCGATGCGTTCACGGCAGAGCGCCTGACGCAGATGATGCGCAAGACCAAGAATGAGATCAAGCGGCTGCAGGCCGCCGGGTTCTACCGCGATGTGGACTTGGGCGAGCCGGTGATGTTCCACACGGACATCGAGAAGAAGAAAGCGGAAGAGCAAGGGTATACCCTGAATGAAGACGACCGCTTCCAGATTCTGGAGTTCCACGTTGACTACGTGCTGCCCGGCGGTGACAAGAAGGCTGGCTACACCGGTGAAGACGACGAGAACGCGTTGGCCCACCCGTACGTGGTGACTATCGAGCGCGGTACGTCCAAGGTGCTGGCGGTGCGCCGCAACTGGGACGAGTCCGACGACACATTCGCCAAGCGCCAGCACTTCGCCCAATATACATATATCCCCGGTTTTGGTGCATACGGCATCGGCCTGATCCATCTGATCGGCGGCTACGCTCGGGCAGGCACGTCGATCATTCGCCAGTTGGTGGACGCCGGTACCTTGTCCAACCTGCCCGGTGGTATGAAGACCCGTGGGCTGCGCACCAAGGGAGATGACACTCCGATCGCACCCGGTGAGTTCCGTGACGTGGACATCCCAAGTGGCACGCTGCGCGACAACATCATGCCGCTGCCATACAAAGAACCGAGCGCGGTTCTGGCCGGGCTGCTGGACAAGATCACCGACGAGGGCCGCCGTCTGGGGGCCATCGCTGACATGCAGATCAGCGATATGTCGAGTCAGGCACCGGTAGGCACCACGCTGGCACTGCTGGAGCGCCAGCTCAAGACGATGACAGCCGTGCAGGCGCGTGTGCACTTCAGCTTCAAGCAGGAGTTGAAGCTCCTGAAGGCAATCATCCGCGACTATACCCCCAAAGAATACAGCTTCGACCCGCAGGAAGGCGACCGCAAAGCCAAGCAGGCCGACTACGACATGGTGGATGTCATACCGGTCAGCGATCCGAACAGTGCCACAATGGCGCAGCGGATCATGCAGTACCAAGCCGCTATCCAGTTGGCCCAAGGCGCTCCCCAGATTTATAACCTGCCCAAGCTGCACCGCCAGATGCTGGAGGTGCTGGGCATCAAGAACGCCGAAGAGCTGGTGCCGACCGATGACGACCAGTTGCCGCGCGACCCGGTATCGGAGAATATGTCGCTGATCACGGGCAAGCCGACAAAGGCGTTCATCGCCCAAGATCACGATGCCCACATTGCCGTGCACAGCAGCATGATGCAAGACCCAATGGTGATGGCACAGTTGGGGCAAAACCCGATGGCCCAGCAGATTCAGGCCGCCATAATGGCGCACATCGCTGAGCACTTGGCGTTCCAATACCGTGTCAAACTGCAAGAGCAGTTGGGTGCTACGCTGCCCGCCCCGGATACGGAGATGGAGCCGCAGATCGAAGCGCAAGTGTCCAAGTTGATGGCGCAGGCCGCTGTGCAGCTCTTGCAGCAGCACCAAGCACAGGCCGCACAACAGCAGGCACAACAGCAAGCCCAAGACCCGATCATTCAGATGCAGATGCAGGAACTGCAGATCAAGAAGCAGGATGCCGACACCAAAGCCATGAAGGCAAAGGGCGACCTGCAACTCAAAGCGCAAGAACTGCAGATGAAGATGGGGCAACAAGCGCCGCAGGAGACGCCAGAAATGGTAGCCCAGCGCCACGCGCAAGAGCTTGCTGCACAGCAGCAAGAGCAGCAACAACTGGCACAAAAGCACGCACAAGAGTTGGAAATGGCACAACAGGCTCATCTGGCGAGCCTGCAGCAGCAAGGACAACAGCACGCGCTGAACCTGCACACCAACGCGCAGACCGCTTCGCAAAAAGCCTTGCACGCGCAGGCTGCCCACGAGGCCCGGCTCGAACAGATGAAAGCAGCGGCCGCCGCTGCGGCCAAGGCTAAACCAGCACCGAAAAAGGCTGAATGATGGACGACAAAATTCTCCAGCTCCTCTTGCGTAAATTGGAGGAACGTATTGCTGGGATTGAACAAGCGCTGTCGTCGGGGTCGGCACCCGACTACGCAGCGTATCAAAATTTGGTAGGGCAGGTTCGGGGTCTTGCTGCCGCCCAAATGGAAGTAACCGACCTCTTGCGTAGATTAAAGGAAGCCGAAAATGACGACTGAGTTCAACGTCGCTGCTGTAGACCTGTCCGGGGTGCTGAACACCTCGGCAGAGGAAAAGGCAAAACAACTGCCCGATCCTGCCACTTACCACCTCCTGTGCGTACTGCCGGAGGCCGATGACAAGTACGATAGCGGGCTGATCAAAGCGGACAAGACCGTCCAATTTGAAGAGCTGCTGTCCCCGGTGCTGTTCGTCTTGAAAGTTGGGCCTGATGCGTTCAAGGATGAGAAGCGATTCCCGTCTGGCCCCTCGTGCAAGATCGGTGATTTCGTCATCGTGCGCCCCAACACGGGCACGCGCATGAAGATTCACGGTCGTGAATTTCGTTTGGTCAACGACGATTCCGTTGAAGCGGTTGTGCAAGACCCGCGCGGCATTTCCCGCGTTTAAGGAGGCATCATGGCACAAGTTGAAAAGACTGAATTCGAGTTCCCCGACGAGGTGGAAAACAAGCAGCAGGCTACTCCGCCGGAGCCTGAACTGGAGATCGTTGACGATACCCCGGAGGCAGATCGCGGCCGCAAGCCCATGATCGACCCCCCGAAAGACCCTACCGACGAAGAGCTTAGTAAGTACGACGAGAGCGTCAAAAAACGCATCCAGCACTTCACCAAGGGCTATCACGAAGAACGCCGGGCAAAAGAAGCGGCACAGCGTGAGAAGGAAGAAGCCCTGCGACTGGCCCAAGTCGTTGTGGAAGAGAACAAAAAACTGCGTGGAACACTATCGGAAGGACAGACCGCGCTGTTGGAGCAGGCAAAGCGTGTGGTTGCCAGCGAGCTGGAGCAGGCCAAGCGCAGCTACAAGGAGGCGGCAGAATCTTTTGATTCCGAGGCAATGCTGGCCGCGCAAGAAGCGATGACGGTAGCAAAGATCAAGGCGGACAAAATTGAAAACTACCGTCCCACGCCTTTACACCAGCCAGAAAATGAGGTACAAATCGCCCAGAGTCAGCAACCCGCTGCACAAGTTGACAACAATCTTGCCAAATGGCGTGATGAAAATCAGTGGTTTGGTGCCAACAAGCGGATGACCGCTTACGCACTCGGGGTGCATGAGGACTTGGTTAGTGAAGGCGTACCGGCTGGTAGCAAGCAGTATTACGATCGACTGAATGCCGACCTCCGTGAACGCTTCCCTGAACAGTTTTCTGACAACGGAAATGGTAGCGATGCTGATGCGAACACTCAGCGCCGCTCAAATGTAGTAGCACCTGTGACCCGTAGTACAGCGCCCCGAAAAGTCGTACTTACGCAGTCGCAAGTAAATATCGCCAAGCGGCTCGGCGTTCCATTGGAACTGTACGCCCGTAAGGTTGCGGAAGAAATGAGGAATGTGAAATGACGGAACAAACTCGACAACCACGTAGTCTGGACAAGCGCGAAACAACCGAGCGTGCCAAATCATGGGCACCGCCTGCGCTCCTGCCTGATCCGACTCCCGAGCCGGGCTTTACTTTCCGTTGGATTCGTCTGAGTACGCTCAACAATGACGACCCAATGAACATTTCTGCAAAACTGCGTGAAGGTTGGGAGCCTGTGAAGGCATCCGCCCATCCCGAACTGGGCCTGTACAGCAGCGGCGGTAAAAACGACCGCTTCCCTGACAGCGTAGTTGTGGGTGGACTGATGTTGTGCAAAATCCCGGCCGAGTTCATGGAACAGCGTTCTGCGTACTATCGGAACCAAACCGATAACCAGATGGCGTCCGTGGATAACAACTTCATGCGCGAGAATGATCCGCGTATGCCTCTCTTCAGTGAGAAGCGTAGCAGCGTGACATTCGGACGCGGGTCTTAACAAAGGAGTCTTAAATGGCATCAGTGTCTTCTCCCTATGGCCTGAAGCCGGTATCGCTTACCGGTGGTCAGTCCTACGCGGGTTCTGTCCGCGAAATCAAGCTGTCTACGAACAATACCGCTGGTTTGTTCAACGGCGACATTATCCAGCTCACCGCTGCTGGCAACCCCCAAGCCCTGACCGCCACCATCACCACCGGTACTACCGCTGGCGTTGTGGGTGTGATGACCGGCTGCCGCTACACTTTGCCCACCACAGGTCAGTCGATCTGGGCACAGTACGTTCCGGCCAACGCCATTACCAACGGCTACACCAACGTGTACATCTACGTTGCTGATGACTACGATCTGGTCATGCAAGTCCAAGGCTCCGCAGCCTTCGGTACGCTGACCAACGGTGCTGCTGGCGCTGTCGGCAAGAACGTGGCTCTGGGTAACTTCAGTGCTGGTTCCACCGCAACTGGTAACTCCGCAGTCAACGCTGTGGTTGGTACCAACGGTGCTTCGCTGGCTTCTACCGCCACCTTGGCAATGCGTATCATCGGTATCGTCCCCGGTACTGAAAACGATACATTCCCAGAACTGCTGGTTCGTTGGAACAGCGGTGCGCATTCCTACAACCTCGCTACTGGCGTCTAAGGAGTAAAGCAAAATGGCTATTTCACGTTCGCAACTCCTGAAGGAACTGCTGCCCGGTTTGAACGCTCTGTTCGGTCTGGAGTACGCCCGCTACGGCGAAGAGCACAAGGAAGTCTACGACATCGAGACTTCCGAGCGTTCTTTTGAAGAAGAAACCAAGCTGGCCGGTTTCGGCGCGGCCCCTGTCAAGAGCGAAGGTTCCGCCATCGCTTACGACAACGCGCAAGAAGCATGGACTGCACGTTACACCCACGAAACCATCGCAATGGGTTTCTCCATCACTGAAGAAGCGGTGGAAGACAACCTGTACGATAGCCTGTCTGCACGTTACACCAAGGGCTTGGCTCGCGGTATGGCGTACACCAAGCAAGTCAAGGGTGCCTATGTGCTGAACAACGGCTTCGCTGGTGGCCCCACCTACGGTGACGGTCAGGTTCTGTTCTCGACAGCCCACCCGCTGGTCAACGGTGCTACCAACAGCAACCGTCCCGCAACCGGTGTTGACCTGAACGAAACCTCGTTGGAAAACGCTGTGATCCAGATCGCTGCGTGGACTGATGAGCGCGGTCTGCTGATCGCCGCTAAGCCCAAGAAGCTGGTGATCCCGCCTGCTCTGATGTTCGTTGCTACTCGTCTGCTGGAAACCAACCTGCGTGTTGGCACTACCGACAACGACATCAACGCCATCAAGAACAACGGCTCGATCCCCGATGGATACACCGTCAACCACTTCTTGACAGACACCAACGCTTGGTTCCTGATCACTGATGTGCCCAACGGCCTGAAACACTTCGTTCGTACCCCCATGTCTACCGGAATGGACGGTGACTTTGATACAGGGAACGTTCGCTACAAGGCTCGTGAGCGCTACTCGTTTGGCGTGAGCGATCCGTTAGGAGTTTATGGCAGTCCCGGTTCGTTCTAAGCCCTAGTGCTTTGAGAAAGCCACCTTCGGGTGGCTTTTTTCATTACTGCGTGCTATATTGCTGCATCCGGGTTTTCCGGTGCCTCAGACTGTCCCGGCAGACTTTCCTACGAGACTGAAGCACCTCAACGTAGGAGTTATTCATGGCTACTTCCACCACCCAATCCGCATGGCGTTCGTTCGGCGGCGACACAACCAAGACCGCCTATGCTGGCGACATGCTGATGGTCGCTGAGTTCTACATGCCCAGCACCCAGCAGACTGCCAATACGGCCGTCCAGATCGGCGCAAGCAATACCAACCCGGTGGTTCTGCCCGCTGGCGCTGAAGTTGCGTTCTTCGACATCAAGCCCGCTGTGACCGGCGGCACCACGCCTACCCTGAACTTGGGCCTGCGCGTCAACGCCACCGGTACTAACACCGCTACCGCTCTGGGCAATGCAGTCCCCTCCGTGTCCACCGCTGCCGTGGTGAACATCGCTTCGGCAACTGCCGGTGCCAACATTGGCGCGGCGCTGAGCACCACTTCCCTGATGACCCTGACGGGCGCACTGACCGGTGCGCCTACTGGCGGTTCTCTGACCGGTCACCTGTACTACTACGTTCCTAACGGCGGCGCAGCTACAGCTTAATTAGGAGCCTGACATGGCACAACCCGTACGTGTGACGGTGGGGTCGGCAACGACCTCCAATGTCATTCCCCTCGACAACTACCGTACGCCGTTCAACATCGGCATCGGGTGTGCTTTGTCTGCTGGTGCGTCCCTGACGTACAAGGTGCAGTACACCTACGATGATGTGCAAGCGGCTACGTTCAATGCCTCTACGGCAACGTGGTTTGACCACGCCACGCTGGCGGCAAAGACGACATCGGCTGACGGTAATATCGTCGTGCCAGTGACGGCTATTCGCCTGAACGTAACACTCTACACCTCTGGCACTGTCACCATGACCGTGATCCAAGCAGGTATGTCTGGAGAATAACGATGGCTGACATGGCATCAATCAAACTGTTCCATTCGATGCTGACGCCCATCATGGAGGCCATTCCACAGGTGGTCGAAATGCTGGAGAAGAAGGCCGACATGGATCGCACGATGGCCGCCTATCAGGCAGACATCGAAAAGGCCAAGGCCGAAGTGCAGAAGGCGTACGACGAGGCTGACCGCCGTATCACTGAGCAGAACGGTGTGATTACCGGCCTGCTGGATCAGCAGGAAGCCCTACGTGCCGAGATCGAGCGCACCCGAACCAAGCTGGCTGCTGATCAGGAGGCCGCCGCTGACGCCGCTGCCGCTGCCAAGTACGCCGCTGACGCGGCCGTAATTGAGCACAACGCCCGCGCAAACCAAGCTGAACTGCAGGCTAAAGAGCGTATCGAGGCGGTGGAAGCCGACGCTGCTGCCCGCGCGGCTGAGCTGGAGAAGTCGATTGCCGAGCTGACCAACCGCGAAGCACTGGCACAGAAGGCTTTGGACAAGCTGCGCGAAAAGCTGGGGTAAGGTGTGTCTACCAGCGGTGTAACCTATGTCCAAGGGCTGGACAGCGGTAACTACGAGTTCACCCATGTGGTGGCTACCGTTACTGCTTCCGGTGACACCGTTGTGTACACCCCGTCCGCAGGCAAGCGCATCCGGGTCTATTGGTCGTATGCCATCACTGACCCCGGCTCCTCGGCGTCTCCGCTGATCAAGATCATCCTTGGCGGCACCGAGAAGTTCCGGGTCTATGCGCTGAGCAAGCGCCAGCAGATGACAGGGCCGGTGGACGGCACATTGGTCGTAAACTTGAGTGTGGCCGCGTCTGTCGCAGTGACTTTTGTCTTGGAGGAGGTCGGAGCATGATCGAATTGGTAGGCGAGAAGGCAGAACTCCGGTTCACGTTGGAGATCACGCGTGCGGACACTGGCAAGGTGGAGACGTACGAAATGGTGGGTCACTCCGACCCGGAAGAACTAAAGAAACTTTTAGGAGAACATCTTGGCAGTAACACACTCGACAGCGGCGCGTAACGCCGCAACGGATGCCGTCACGGCCCTGATCGGCGCGTCCGGCAAACTGGCGTTCCGCCTGACCGGTACGGTAGCCGCACCGGGTACGGTTGTCGCCACCCTGTCCTTGTCGGCCACGGCGTTTGGTGCCTCGGCAACCGGTACAGCCACGGCCAACGCGATCACCAGCGACACCAACGCAACCGGTAACGCGTCCCCTGTAGCAACCGCTACGCTGCAGACCTCTGCCGGTACTGTTGTGATCCACTGCGCTGTGGCTGCGTCGGCGTCCGACATTAACATGACCAACGGCCTGACAGTGGCTGCGGGCGATACCGTTTCCTGCTCTTCCCTGACCTACACTGCACTGAGCGCATAACATGGCAGATAACACCCTACTCAATCTCGGTACGGGTGGAGACACTATCCGTGACATTGATAAAGGCGCGGGCATAAAGTCGCAGGTAGTTGTCCTCGACGTAGGGGGTTCTGGCACTGAGTCCTTGGTGACCCTTGCAAACCCGCACCCTGTTCAGAACGCGGCAACGTACTTCATCTTCTCGGCCAACGGGGTCAACTCCAGCACCACGCAGCTTGCTGCCGCCGCTACATTCACCGGCACCGTTGAGTCGATCCAGAGCCAGCAGACCATCTCTGTCCTGCTGACCAGCGATCAGCCGGGTACGTTGCATTTGATCCAGTACATTGATGCAGGCGGCACAAAGGTATGTAACGACTTCACCGAGAATATTGCGGCCAACGTCCCGTTCAGCGAGGCATACACCGCCAACGGTAACTACTTCAAAGCCACGTTCATCAACAACGGAGCGAGTGCAACCACTACATTCAACCTAAACGTAGCATACGGAACACTGCCTTCCGTATCAAGTCTTGGTAATGGACTTACCTCCCTGAACGAAGTCAACGGCGTGAACTTCACGCTGGGCCAGAAGGCGATGACGGCCAGCTTGCCGGTCGTTATTTCGTCTGATCAGTCGGCAATTACAGCTATTGATCCGATGGTCGGGGCTACGTATAACGTAGCTGGTGTTATTGCCATCAACACGATACTGCTGACTATTGATTGTTCAACGGATGCTGCCGTGTCTATCCAGTGCGTTAGCATGGGTACGTCCGGTGTGGTTACGCCGGAATGGTCAAACGACAACGCGACATGGGTTGCCGCTACAACTCTTGATGCACAAACGGGCCTTGAAATAACGACTATTTCGGCTGCGGGCCTGTGGTCAACCCACGTAGTTGCTAGGTATCTACGCCTACGGTTGAGTACCGCTACGACTGCCGGTACAACAACCTTCAGTGTCCAAGCTATCGCTTATCCAGTAGGTGCGAGCAACCCACAGTTGGTGATCAATCCTACTGCTGCTAACTTGCTGACGCAGGTGTCCAACACGACAGGTACGGCTTCCCTCTTTGTGCAGGGTGCTGCTGCGTCTGCTGCGACTATCGCAGGTAACCCTGTGCTGATGGGCGGTACGTTCACGACTACGCTGCCCACGGTAACAACCGGACAGGCGGTAAACGTGCAGACTACTGCGCGTGGCGAACAGCTTGTAGCAATCAGTTCTGGTGCCACTGCTGTAGCAGTAAAAGCTGCGTCTACTGCCGTTGCAGCTACTGATCCTGCACTGACAGTGGGTATCTCGCCAAACATGACCGTCACGGCCAGCGCCATTAACAGCGCGGCTACGACGAACGCCACTTCTGTCAAGGCTACAGCGGGTACGGTGTTCAGCATCACGGCAAGCAATACCGGCGCGGCGGCTGCGTTCGTCAAGTTCTACAATTTGGCTACAGCCCCGACAGTCGGTACGAGCGTTCCAGTGATCACGTTGAGCATCCCAGCTTCGGGCACCGTGAATGTACCGTTCGGGCCTTTTGGCTATCGTTTTGCCACAGGCATTGCGCTGGCGATTACCAACCTTGCAGCAGATACTGACGCAACCGCAGTCGCTGCGGCACAGGTCAAGGTGCTGACTAGCTACAACTAAACCATGTTACTCGCCCTACAGAACCTCATCAATCTGAGGCCGGGTGGGGGCGCAGTAACGCATGACACCTCTGGGGCTTTAGTAGGCCAAGGTGCGTCGGTTGTCGGCTCTGCCGCGCGGTTCCGTGCGTTTGCTACTTCAGGGGTACTGACCGGCCAAGGTTCCGCAATCGTCGGCTCCGCCGCACGCACGCGCGTGCATGACGCCCCCGGCGCACTGGTTGGCCCCGGTGCGGTGATTGTCGGTACTGCGGTATACAACGCCAAGCATACAACTACTGGCACACTGACTGGCCCCGGCTCCGCGATCGTCGGCTCCGCTACACGGTTCCGTACCTTTGGCGCGTCCGGTACGCTGACAGGCCAAGGCTCCACAATCGTTGGCGCGGCCAACCACGGTGTCGGCCCAGTTACGCATGACGGCACAGGTGCGCTAGTAGGACAGGGGTCGGCCGTAGTAGGCGCAGCAAACCGCGTACACCTGTTCGATGCCACTGGTGCCCTGATCGGCCAGCTTGGCGCAGTCGTAGGTTCCGCTGCACGGTTCCGCGCAATGGGAAGTTCTGGCGCACTGACAGGCCAAGGCTCCATAATCGTCGGTTCTGCTGCGCGGATCGGCGGCCCGGTGCCGCACGATACTTCTGGCGCTCTGGTGAGCCAAGGCAGCTCTATTGTCGGCGCGGCCGCCCGCTTCCGTGTACACCCCACAACCGGTGCTCTCATTGGCGCAGTATCTACTATTGTTGGTACAGCCTCGCACACCAATGCCAGCGGCTATCCAGACCCTTCCGATGTGCGGATCGGCGTTGTGTACGGCCCCGGCGGCATATATACCGGCACATTGGTGCCTAAAAAGCTGTTTGTGTTTGACGATTAACCCATGAACAGTACAATGTCAACGTCTTCGTGCTTGGAGTAGCCCATGCCATCAAAATCAGCAGCACAAGCCCGCCTTATGGCTGCGGTGGCGCACTCTCCTTCTTTTGCGAAGAAGGTAGGTATTTCCCAATCGGTTGGTAAAGATTTCAATCAGGCCGACAAGGGCCGCAAGTTCAAAGAAGGTGGTATCACTATGGCTAAAAAACCGTTCCCGTTCGAGAAGTCCGGCAAGGATGTTGAACCCAAAGGCATGAAGGAAGGCTCCAAGAAAGAGGAAGCCTTCGACAAGAAGCAAATGGCTTTTGCCAAGGGCGGTTTTGTCGCCAAGGCTGACGGTATTGCCCAGCGCGGTAAGACCCAAGCTAAGCAGATCGGCATGAAGCGCGGCGGAAAGTGCTAAATGCGTGGAAGTCGCGGGATGGGTGACATTAACCCATCCAAAATGCCCAAGGGCAAGACACAACCCCGCCGGGACAACACTGCTTTTACGCAGTATGCCAAAGGCGGAAAAGTGAAGCCGCAACCAAAGCCTAAGAAATGACTACATCCGGCACAACTGCATTCAACCTCGACTTCGCTGAGATCGCAGAAGAGGCATGGGAACGTGCCGGTAAAGAGATGCGTTCTGGCTACGACTTGCGCACAGCCCGCCGGTCGATGAACCTGCTCACCATTGAGTGGCAGAGCCGGGGCATCAATATGTGGACGATTGACGAAGGTCAGATTCCCCTCGTACAAGGAACCGCAACCTATGATTTGCCTGCTGACACCATTGATCTTCTGGATCATGTTATCCGAACAGGTAGCGGCAATACTTCTACTCAGACCGATCTGACGATCACGCGCATCAGCGTCTCGACTTACTCCAGCATCCCGAACAAGCTGACTCAGGCGCGGCCGATCCAGCTCTACGTGCAGCGACTGCGCGATGCACCGAAGGTCACCGTGTGGCCCACCCCGGATCAGAGCAGCTACTACGTCCTGAACTACTGGCGGTTGCGCCGCGTGCAAGACGCGGGCGCTGGTGCCGAGACGCCGGACGTGCAGTTTCGCTTTCTGCCCGCGCTGGTGGCCGGGCTGGCGTACCACTTGGCCGTCAAGACGCCGGAGCTGATGGATCGCGTGGGTATGCTCAAACAGATGTACGACGAGGCGTTCGACAACGCCGCCGGTGAAGACCGCGAGAAGGCCGCCATCCGCTTCGTCCCCCGTCAGCAGTTCATCAGCTAGTCATGGCAAACCGCTTCTCATCCGGCAAGCACTCGATTGCAGAGTGCGACCGCTGTGGACAGCGGTACAAGCTCAAACAGCTCAAAGAGTTGGTCATTAAGACCAAGCGGGTCAACATCTTGGTGTGCCCCGAGTGCTGGGAGCCAGACCACCCTCAGTTGATGTTGGGTACTTTTCCAGTCGAAGACCCGCAGGCAGTACGAAACCCCCGGCGTGACAACAGTTATCTGCAATCCGGCCTGCTGGCAAACGGACTGCCCGGCGAGGGCAGCCGCGACATCCAATGGGGTTGGGCACCGGTTGGCGGCGCGAGCGCAAACGCGTATGATCTGACACCTAACAACCTTGTGGCGCGAACTTACGTTGGTGCCGTAACTGTAGTAACCACGTAGGAGAAATTATGGCTACCCAATCCCTGAAATCCTCAAAGACCGGCGACAGTAAGTACGAAGTACGCCCTGCCGGTAGTTTTGGTTCTGACAAGACACAAGCCATTATGAACGGCGGCACCGGCAGCAAGGGCGTATCGAACGACCAGTTGAAAAAGCTGGGTCGCGGCCTCGCCCGCGCCGCTGGTAGCGGAAAGGCGTACTAATCATGGCTACCGAATCCCTCCGCTCTACCAAGCCCGGTGACGCCAAGTACAAGGCCCAGCCCGGCCCCAAGGCTCCGACCACACAACCCTCCTTGCAGATCAACGAGCTGGACGCCAGCACTGCATTCGTGGACAAGTCGAACCAGAAAGAGACGATCAAGACTTCTGGCGTTGTGACGCGCGGCAACGGCGCGGCAACCAAAGGACGTACCGCTCGCGGCCCGTTGGCGTAAGGAGTAGCAGGTGAACTACGCGGCGCTGGTGACAGCAATCCAAGACTATTGCGAGAACACGTTTGCTACGGCAGACATGAACGTGTTCATCGTTCAGGCAGAGCAAAGGATTTACAACGCTGTTCAGTTCCCCGCGCTGCGCAACATCTCCACTACGGCGCTGACTGCAAATAGCCGCTATCTGGATTGCCCGAGCGACTTCTTGGCGGTTGTGTCGTTTGCCGTCATTGACGGCACGGGTGCCTATACGTACCTGTTGAACAAGGACGAGAATTTCATCCGCGAGGCATACCCTACGCCAACTGCTACCGGCGTACCTAAATACTACGCCCTGTTCGGCCCGCAAGCAAGTGTGCCTACAGAACTGCGGTTTGTTTTAGGCCCGACACCGGCAAGCGCATATTCGACAGAGCTGCAGTATTTTTACTACCCTGAGTCCATCACGACTGTGGCCGGGGGACATACGTGGCTTGGCGACAATTTTGACTCCGTGCTATTGTATGGGGCGTTGGTGGAGGCGTATACATTCATGAAGGGCGAGCAGGACATGCAGCAGCTCTACGACACAAAGTTCAAGGAAGCCCTATTGCTTGCCAAGCGCCTTGGCGACGGTATGGAGCGCGGAGATATGTACCGCGACGGCGCACCTAAGCAGAAGGTGACCTGATGAGCATCCAGACCCAGACCACAAGTTTCAAGGCGGAGTGCTGGCAAGCGGTACATAACCTGCTGACCGACACGCTGAAGATCGCGCTCTACACGGGCAACGCGACTTTGGACGCCAGCACAACAGCGTATACGACCAGCAATGAGGTTGTAGCTACCGGCTATACGGCTGGCGGCCAAGTGCTTACTGGCGTGACGCTCAGCACCGATGGCTACACCGTCTACGTGGACTTTTCTGACCCGACTTGGGCCGGATCGCTGACCGCCCGATACGCACTTATCTACAACGCCAGCAAAGCAAACCGCTCTGTGGCGGTGCTGGACTTCGGTGCTGACAAGACCTCTGTGGTGGCGTTCACCATTCAACTCCCGGCGAACACGCCGACCACAGCGCTACTGCGATCATCCAATTAAAGGTTCTCCATGACAACTGCAGCTTCGGCACTACTAGGTCTTGCCCTACCAGTACAAGGAGAACTCTCTGGTACATGGGGTGACGTTGTAAACAACAGCATCACCAGCCTGCTGGACACGGCAGTGGCGGGGACAACCACGTTGTCCACTGATGCGGATGTAACCCTGACGGCCACAACGCTTGCGGCCAACCAAGCACGGTCAGCCATCCTCTACTGTAGCGGGGCGCGTACCGCACTGCGCACAATCACCGCTCCGGCATCCAGCAAGGCATACATCGTCATCAACGACACAACCGGCGGATTTGACGTGAAGCTGGTAGGTGTAGGCCCGACAACTGGCATCCTGATTGGCTATGGCCGCAGGGCACTGGTTGCATGGAACGGTACGGACTTTGTTCTGGTGGCCTCTGCCAACATCACCAGCCCGACAGGCTCCTTGGTAGGAACCTACGGCACCACAGCACAGCGAGACGCATCCCCTGTAGCGGGCTACATCCGGGGCAACTCCAGCACCAACTCAATGGAGTGGTACAACGGCTCTGCGTGGACTACGGTGGGCGGCGGCGCAACAGGTGCTGGTACAGATACGGCTTTCGTGGAGAACGACTGTGTGGTGACCACCAGCTACACGATTGGACAGAATGCGTTGGTAGCGGGCGTAACGGTTACCGTGGCAACCCCGGCAGTGTTTACACTGACCAACCACGGCTTTGTAGCAGGCCAGCAGATTCGCCTGACCACCACGGGCGCATTGCCTACGGGGCTGGATACCAGCACAGCGTACTACGTCATTGCCACTGGCCTGACCACATCGGCATTCCAAGTGTCTACCAGCTACGCCGGAACGGCAGTGAACACCTCCGGCACACAGTCTGGTGTGCATTCCGTTGGTAAGATCAAGAACGCAGAGTCAGCAGGGCCGTTGACGGTGCTGGATTCCGCAGTAGTGACGATTCCGTCCGGTGCATCGTGGTCGATTGTTTAAGGATTTGAAATGCCAACCACCATAAGCGGCTCCACTGGTATTAACCAGACCACGTTTACAGCAACAACCCTGAACAGTTCGTCCGGTGCAATCAACGCCACTATCGGGGCAACTACGCCGAATACCGGGGCGTTTACTACGCTGAGTGCGACTGGTAATACAACCATAGGAATCAATACAGGCAATCCCGTTGTAGCTATAAACGGGACTGGCGCTGGTAACGGTGGCGGGTACATAGCATTCCAGAAGTTAGGGGTAGCGAAAGGATACGTCGGGATGTCCTCCGCAATCAATGGGGGAGGATCTACCTCTGATGATCTACTCCTGCTAAATGCGACAGGAACTAGTGCGGCAGCAGTTACCTCCACCGGCGTCTCCGTCATTGGTACGCTGAGTAGCACAGGCTACGGTACGTTCAAAGGCTTGCGTATCGGTACAGACGGCACAAACGACATCTTCCAAAGCACTGGAGATCTGTACTACTCAGTTACCACTGGGTTTGCGCATAAGTGGGGCAACTCTACTGTCGGCACTCAAGCCACCCTAGACGCCTCCGGCAACCTTGGCTTGGGTGTTACTCCGAGTGCGTGGTTTGCAAGCAATTCGTATAAAGCAATAGATTTTGGTTACGGAAACATTGCTTCTCAATCTGGTGCTGGCGGCGCGATGGAATGGTCGCAAGGTGTGTACCGTAATGCTGCTGGCACTTATGTGTATAAGAATGCGATTGCCGCAACAATGATGCAGCAAAACGCAGGTGCAACTTATTGGATAACTTACACCGGAAACCTTGGCGCTGGAAATACGCCGACTGCGGCAAGCACAGCAATGACGCTGGATGCCAGCGGGAATTTGCTGGTGGGGTCAATTGCTGCTGCTGGAACATCTGGCGGTGGCATAGCTGCACTAGGGCTTAACTCACAAATTACTTATAGGGCTTCTGGTGCCACCGCCGGTAAATTCAGGTTCACTGCCGCTGACACGTCAAACGCATTTTTGGTCTACAACAACAGCAACGTTGGAATGTATATGTCTGACGGAGCTACTGTCTGGACTGCTAACTCCGATGAACGTCTTAAAACTGACCTAATCCCAATCACTGATGCGCTTACCAAAGTGGCTTCATTGCGCACAGTAACGGGACGTTATAAGACGGATGAAGTTGGGGTTAGCCGCTCATTTCTTATTGCGCAAGATGTAATCAAGGTTTTACCAGAAGCCGTTAGCACTCATAAGTTGCCAAACGACGACACAGAGTATCTGGGGGTTGGTTACAGCGACCTTATCCCGCTTGCTCTGGCAGCTATCAAAGAGCAGCAAGCACAAATCCAATCCCTCCGTACCGAGTTCAACACCTACAAGGAACTACATCCATGAACGACCAAACCGTAACCCTTACCCTGTCCGTAAACGAAGTCAACGCTGTACTTGCTGGCCTTGGTCAGTTACCATTGGCGCAGGTGATTGAGGTGTTTACACGCATCAAATCCGAAGCTGAAAAGCAGTTGAACCCCGTGCAGCAAGTGCCTGCTGGAGACTAATCATGGCTGGAAAAGTAGTTGTCAACGTTGCGCAGCTTGGGGATAGCTCCACTGCTACCCAGAACTTCTCGCTACAGAGCAATGTAGACGGGACGATGAAGCTGGCCCGTGGCAACTACGGAGCCACCACTGCGGATATTTTGAATATTGATGCCAGTGGCAGTTTGGGCGTAAGCGTTACTCCAAGTGCATGGGGTGGAAACTACAAGGCATTAGAAATTCTGTACGGAGGCATTGCTGCAACAAATGCTGGCTCCGCAAATACAGAGGTAGTGCATAACGCGTATTACAGCGGGACAAACTGGATCGCTAAGTACACAGGCGGATATGGCGGGCGTTACGCGTCTGGGGACGGCGGCCATGCGTGGTACATATCAAATACCACAACAACGGCAGGTAACCCAATCACCTTCACGCAAGCACTGACGCTGAATTCCAACGGAGTCCTTGCACTTCAAGGTGGAAACACAAGCGCAACCGGCGTAGGCATCGCCTTCCCCGCAACCCAAGTAGCATCTTCAGACGCCAACACGCTGGACGATTATGAAGAGGGTACTTGGACTCCTTCTCTTGGCGGAACGGCAACATATACTATCCAGCAAGGCACGTATACAAAAATCGGGAATGTGGTGTATGTCAGTGGAAAAATTACCGTAAATGCTATCGGAACAGGATCGACTACAACAATTAGCGGCCTCCCATTCGTAGCAAACGCTGTCGCCGCGTATAACGGACGCGGTTCTGTTGGCTACTACAGTTCGCTTGCAACTGCGGTAACGCGTATCAACTGCGAAGTTGCTAATAACACTTCAACAATGTCATTTCTTACCAATACCGCGGCAGCAGTAACCGCGAACGCAGCAGACCCTATCTTTAATACGGGAACGCGCGTTGACTTTTCATGCCAATATATTGTCTAAGGAATCATCATGGCAACACTAACCGAACAACGCGTACTCAAACAAGTTGCCGTTCTGCCCGCGCAGAGCGCAGTCAACGTGCAGTGGGCGAACCAAATCCTGAAGGACGGCGTACTGCTGACCGAAACGTTTGAACGCAAAGCATATACCGCTGACCAGAAGGCTGAGTTTGAGGCCGAAGTGGAAGGCGCAGCTAACTACATCACGGCGCTGGGCTGGTAAGCTGCTAATCAAGGAGAACCCGCGTGACCACTTCGATAATTTCCGTCAATAGCACCACCAGCAAAGTGCAGGTGGGAGGTGTTGATGCGTTCAGCTTCACCACATCAGCGATGACCATTCCATCGTTGGTCACCAGCGCGATCAACTCCACCCCGATAGGCGCAACCACCCCCTCAACGGGTGCGTTTACTACGCTGAGTGCGAGTGGAACAACGACACTTGCAAGTGTTTCTGGTTCTGGTTCTACGGTTGTTGTTGGCGGAAGTCCTACGAATGACAACGTTGCAAAGATTCAGTTAGTCACTAGCACCGTAGCTAAAAACTGGCAGATTTCATCGAACAACTATGTCGGCTCAAACCTAGAATTCACACCGTCTACTGCGGGTGGAGGTAGCACATTCACTACCCCGGTAATGGTGTTGAGCAGCACCGGCCTCTCCGTCACTGGTACTACCACAACCAACGGAGCAAACACGCAGCTAATTGCTGGAGAGCTTGACTCTAGCACCACGTTCATTCAGTCAAAGAATTCTGGCGGAACGGCTAAGGCATTGGCGTTTTACGGCTCTTCTGAGTATGGACGGTTTGCTGCCACCGGTGATTTGCTATTAGGCAATACAGCCGATTCAGGGTCCATAGCGCAAGGATTTACGTTCGCGGTTGGTGGCGGTTCGCTGATGGCTACAGGTCATGCAAGCGGTACTGCTTCTGGAACAGCATACGCATACTTTGATTACAACTCTTCAGTGATTGGCTCTATCACCCAATCCGGTACAACCGCAGTCCTATACAACACCACTTCCGACTACCGACTGAAAACGGTTATCGCACCTGTTTCCGGTGCTGGCGCTCGTATCGACGCACTTAATCCTGTCGAGTACGAATGGAAGGCAGACGGTACACGCACTCGCGGTTTTCTTGCTCACGAATTCCAATCGGTGTACGCGCAGTCTGTCAACGGTACAAAAGACGCTGTGGACGCTGACGGAAACCCTGTCTATCAATCCATGCAAGCCGGTAGCTCTGAAGTCATTGCCGACTTGGTAGCAGAGATTAAATCACTTCGCGCCCGCCTAGCCGCAGCAGGTCTTTAAGGAGCCACCATGAAAACCCTACTTATCGCACTCACGGTTTTATCCCTATCCGGCTGCGCTGGCCTATCTGCTTGGGTGACTACCAATCAGGTAGCAATCGGGCAAGTAGCACTTGTGGCAGGTGCTGTGGCTGCTGTGGAATCTGCTGGTGCGAATGCGCTGGCTATCAAGAACGAATTGGAGCAACCTCAGAAATGAACGAGTACCAAAACCTGATCAACATCGTGGGTGGTGCGGCCTTGTCTGTCATGGGTTGGTTTGCCCGTGAACTGTGGGCAGCAGTAAACGACCTGAAGCGCGATCTTGGCAAGCTGCGCGAAGAACTCCCCAAAACCTACGTCACACGCGAGGACTTCAAATCCGATGTGAAAGACATTAAGGAGATGCTGGGAAAGATTTTTGATCGCTTGGAAAACAAGGTAGACAAATAATGGAACTGTCCGTAGTTCGCTTCATGTGCGGTGCCGAATGCACCATTGGTGAACTGCTGGTTGACGGCGAGCATGAGTGCTGGACGCTGGAAGACGTTGTGCGCCCGAACGGTGAAAAAGTCTTTGGAGAAACGGCAATCCCTTATGGACGTTATCGTGTGGTGGTTACTCATAGCAATCGTTTTCAACGTGATCTGCCTTTGGTATGTGATGTACCGAATTTTTCCGGAATCAGGATTCATCCCGGAAACCTCGCAACCCAAACGGAAGGGTGCCTGCTCGTTGGAAGAGGACATACGGGAAGCTCTGTCACCGAGTCACGACTCGCCTTCGACACCCTCTTCCCCAAAATACGGGATGCCATCGACAAGGGTGAAGAAGTCTGGATTACCTACAGCAGTGGAGATGTGGGATGAACCGCACAACTAAAGCCGTTCTGATCGCCTGCACGTTAGTGTGGGCGTTTGTGCTTTGGAGCACAAAACATGGCGCTCCCTAAAGCCGAAAATGTACTGGCACAGATTGACTTGCAAGACCCCCGCATAACGGAGCTTGAAGCCGTAGGGTTAGCAAAAATCCTTGCCAAACGCGAACAGTATGTGCGGCAGGGGCGAAACGAAGAAGCGCATGGGGCGGGCACCGCCGCGTGGATTATGTGGCTGGAGCTTACGCAGGGCCGTAAGTACATCACGAACTGGGGTGAACTATGAACTGGATCGACGTACTCAAATCTCTGGCCCCCACGGTTGCATCCGCTGCGCTCGGCCCGCTGGGGGGAATGGCGGTATCTGCGCTGGGTAAGGTGTTCGGTGTGGACAACGCCACGCAGCAGGACGTAGCCAAAATCTTCCAAGATAACCAGCTAAAGCCGGAAGACTTGGCAAAGCTGCGTCAGCTAGAGATTGAGTTCAAACAGCACGAGATGGACAACGGGTTCAAGTTTGCCGAGCTTGAGTTCAAAGACCGCGACTCCGCGCGGAACATGGCTATCCAGACGCACAGTATCACCCCCAGCTTGCTGACTTGGTTGATCGTCCTGATCACGCTCACAGCCGAAGGTTTGCTGCTGTTCCACGCCATGCCAGCCAACGCAGACCCTATCATTATTGGGCGTGTTCTGGGTACAATGGATTCCGCGCTTATCATGGTTCTGGGCTTTTGGTTCGGCTCCAACTCCAACAGTCAGCGTAAGACCGAGCTGCTGGCGCAGGCTCAGCCAACCAAATAGGATGCGCCATGCCCTTAAAAAAGCTGCAGTTTAAGCCCGGCGTAAACCGGGAGAACACCCGATACACCAATGAAGGCGGGTATTTTGAGTCGGACAAGGTACGGTTCCGCCAAGGTACTCCCGAGAAAATTGGCGGTTGGGTGCGTACTTCTGCAAATACATTTCTTGGAGTGTGCCGCTCGCTTTTCCAATGGGTGACGCTGGCCCAGTTCCGCTATACCGGTGTCGGCACCAACCTGAAGTTCTACATCGAGTCCGGCACGGCTTACTATGACGTAACCCCATTACGTACAACGGTCACGCTGGCGGCTAACCCCTTCCGGGCAACGCTTGGGTCTTCGGTGATTACCGTTACGGCGGCTGCACACGGTGCGCTGGATGGTGCGTTTGTGACATTCTCCGGGGCTGCGGGCCTTGGCGGCAACATCACTGCAACGGTGCTCAATAAGGAGTACCAGCTCACCTATGTGGGCGTGAACACCTACACCATTACCGTGGCAGCCACCGCTATCGCAGCGGACGTTACTGGCTCGCCGGGTGGCGGCGCGGCGGTGTCTGCGGCCTACCAGATCAACCCCGGATACGCCTCTACCGTTGCGGTTGTCGGCTGGGGTGCGGGTAACTGGGGCTACGGCACATGGGGCTTTGGGCAAACCGCCGTGGAGAAGCTGCGCCTCTGGACGCAGTGCAACTTTGGCGAGAACCTACTGTTCAACCCCCGCTACGGCGCGATTTACTACTGGACGGCCTCGGGCGGCCTGTCCGCGCGAGCTGTGAACATCACATCGCTTCCCGGCGCATCTGATCCGCCGGTAGTGGCACTCAATGTTGTAGTGTCGGATGTGTCCCGGTTTGTCATTGCATTCGGTACCAACACCATTGGCTCAGCCGTGCAAGACCCGATGTACATCCGCTGGTCGGATCAAGAGTCGGTGACCATGTGGACACCAGCGGCCACAAACCAAGCGGGCGGCATCCGCCTGTCGCACGGCTACGAGATCGTAGCTACCCTGCAGACCCGGCAGGAAATTTTGATCTGGACAGACTCGTCCATGTATTCCATGCAGTACGTCGGCTACCCAGCGGTGTGGAGTGTGCAGTTGCTGGCCGACGCCATCACGATCATCAGCCCCAACGCGCAAGCAGTGGCGGCCGGGGTTACCTACTGGATGGGCGTGGACAAGTTCTACAAGTACGACGGCCACGTCTCTACGTTGCGCTGCGACTTGCGCCAGTTCATATTTTCCGACATCAACCAGCAGGAGGCGTACCAAATCTTTGGCGCGACTAACGAGGGGTTTAACGAAATCTGGTGGTTCTATTGCACATCAGGCTCGACAACGGTGAATCGGTACGTTGTGTACAACTACGTTGAGGATGCGTGGTACTACGGCTCGATGGCACGTACGGCTTGGCTGGACTCCGGTGTTACTACACAACCTATCGCTGCAACCTACAGTCAGAACATCGTCACCCATGAAACGGGGCTGGACGATAACGAGTCCGGTGTCCCGCAGCCGATCGACGCCTACATTGTCACTTCGGAATTTGATATTGATGACGGCCACAACTTTGGCTTCGTGTGGCGGCTGATCCCAGACATGACGTTCGACGGCTCGACAAATGCAGCCCCTACAGCCACCATGACGCTCATGCCGATGCAGAACTCTGGCTCTGGCTACAACAACCCTATGTCGGTGGCTGGCTCGGCAAGCGGCAGTGTGGTGCGTACCTCCACGGTTACCATCGAGCAGTTCACCGGGCAGTTGTACATCCGCGTGCGCGGGCGGCAGATGGCGTTCAAGATCGAGACTAACCAGCTCGGTACAACGTGGCAGCTTGGTGCCCCACGTATCGACATCCGACCTGACGGTCGCCGGTAGGCATGACAACCCGCCGCGTACCGCTCGTAAAGTCCCCTGCGCTTGCGCAGGTGCCGGACGAGTATGAGTCAACGCCATTCAACCGGATCGTCAATACCCTTCGGCTGTACTTCAACCAAGTGGATGCGGCCTTCAGTACCTTGCTGGGTACGCGCGGCGGGAGAATCTTGAACAACCCCTATGGGGCTTTCAGTAACTCGGCAACGCAGTCGCTTGCGGCCGCCAGCACCCCCTACGTGGTTGTTCTGAACACCACGGACTATGGAAACGGAGTTACGCTTGCCTCAAACAAGATGACCGTTGCACAGGACGGTATCTATAATTGCCAGTTCAGCTTGCAGTTTGAGAACACAACCGCGCAGATCATAGATGCGTGGGTTTGGATACGTAAAAACGGGGCCGATGTGGCGGGTACCGCTAGTACATGGGCGGTAGTGGCATCCCACGGCGGCACCAACGGATACGCAATCGGCGCGTGCAATTTCTTTGTCAATTTGGTGGCGAACGACTATATTGAGCTGATTGTTGCAGCCGACGCCACAGGACTTAATATCGAGGCTTATACGAACGCTACGCTCCCCTTTGTGCGGCCAAGCGTTCCGTCCTCAGTAGTAACATTATCTTTTGTGTCCGCACCAACATGATGCCGACCTTTTTTCAGGAGTAGCTTATGCCCGGTGGTGGAGGACGTTATCAGGACGGTACACCCGCTACGCCCGCGGCGCAGGCGGAAGCTGCTCGCAAGGCTTACGGGACTTCCCTGTTCAAGGCATCCTACGATCAGGTCGAGGAGCTACGTAAGCAGTACACCTCAGGCGGAGGACGAAACCGCGACTTCGATAGCGTAGGGTTTAACAGCGCAGTTGCCGCGCTGAACGCCAACGCCATGCAGGCGTACTTGAACTCGGAGCCGATCAAAAATCTGCTTGGTAGCGGTAGTGTCACAACCCAGTACGGCCAAATTGACGGCCGCAATGGTATGCGGGACGACAGGTCTAACATTACCGGCTTCGTGCGCGACAACCATGATGGGACGTTTACGCAGTTCGATATCGCCGGGAAACAGGGCGCAACCTACCGCCCATCCTCTGGTGGCGGTTTGTTCGGTGGAATTGGCGACTTCATCAGCGGCCTTGGTAGCGCCGCAAGTGATATTGTCTCCGGCGTAAGCAAAGCCGTCGCAGAGAACCCAATCGGGCAGGCCGCCATCACAGCTATTGCTGCGGCCAACGGCATTGACCCCGCCACAACTGCGGCCATACTGGGTGTGAACCAAACGTCTCAGCACGGTGATGTTGGCGCGGGGCTTACTACTGGGTTAGTTTCTTACGGACTTGGTAACGCAGTGAATGCGCTAAGCCCAGCCACTACAACAGCCGCCACTGCCGCGCCGGAAAGCGCGGAGCCGTTTATCACTGGTGGCACGCACATTGCCGATTCTGCCGGGGTGTTTCCTGCAGAAGCAACGACTTCATTGTCTGACGTACTACCGAAGTCAGTGGTTTCTGGCATTGAAAAAGGCGTGGGTTCTGCTATTGGCAAAACGATCGGCCTGCCTGTAGACACGCTGACAAAACTGGCAAATGGCGACTTCAGCGGGCTTGTTGACTCCGCCATTACTGGAACAACCGCAAAGACCGTATCAGACATCATTACCGGCGGCCCTAAGTCCAGCCCTACCGGCCCTACCGGCCCTACCGGCCCTACCGGCCCTACCGGCACTGTACCTACGGGTACTACCACTGCGCCTGCAACGCCGCCAGCCCCGACAAATGATGCATACCGGCAGTTCATGATGATGCAGATGATGCAGCAGCCGGAACAGCAAGCGCAGCCTGTTCAAACCCCACTTGTGGACATAAAATCCACGGTAAACCCGTTCGGTACGCTTGACAATCCGTTTTCAAGACACCCCGTGCAAGCAAGTTCAGGTGGCTCGATTGAAGACCTAATCCACCTGTTAAGGAGATAAGCTATGGCAAAGGTGCCCTACACCTACATCACGTATGATGAAAACGGCGATCCCGTACAGAATACGGACTACTACGACGACGGCACCCCTGACGAGCAGGCGGCTCCATATAACTGGGGAACCATCGGCGCACCGCTTACTGGTGAGCAGGTAACTGGGGGCAGCGCGAACAACCCATCGCCGCCCAATATTCCGGGCACCAATCCAAATGCATACGCGCCTACCGAGGGCACCACTTCCGGCGGTGGTTACTCTGGAATTTCTGACATTTCCGGCGATACCAGCACAAGCGCGGGGGCTAAGCCAAGCTCTTGGGACAATGTGCTCAACTACTTGAAGACAGACGGCAAGTACGACCCCAAGAAAATCGCTGGTATTGCTACGGCTATCGGCGGTATTGACGCCCTAACTGGCGGCAATCTGAACAAATTTTTGAGCAGTTCCACAGGTCAGCCAGTAGGCTACCTCGGCGGTATTCCCAAGTACGAAGTGTCGCGCGAGCGCAAAGCAATGCCCAAACTGTCCACAGCCGATATTCTCAGCGGAGGCGCACAAAGCCGCGACTACTTTGGTGATACTAAGTATGTGAAGGCCGCCGGTGGTGGCTTGATGCCCGGAGATATTGGTGTTGGTTACGCAGCAGGCGGCCGAACAGGACGCTATCTTCAAGGTGCCACGGACGGCATGGCTGACGATCTGCCTGCGCATATCGACGGCAACCAGCCCGCCGCACTGAGTCATGGCGAGTTTGTCATTCCTGCTGATGTGGTATCCCATCTTGGCAATGGCAACTCCGATGCTGGGGCCAAGAAGCTTTACGCCATGATGGACAAGATTCGTATGGCACGCACCGGCACCAAGAAGCAAGGCAAGCAGATCAACCCCGACAAATTTATGCCGGGCGGATTGGCAAAGCTGGCTGCGGGTGGTGGCGTTCGCGGGTTTGCTGCTGGCGGTGATACTACGACTGTACCTACGGGTGCCAACGGCATAGAGTCCAGCCTATCCAACTGGGCCGGGCCGTATGTTACTGACATGCTGGGCAAGGCAGATGCACTGGCATCCAAGCCGTATGAAGCATACCAAGGAACCCTTTCTGCCGGTGCATCCGACTTGCAAAAGCAAGGGTTCCAGCAAGCCTCCGGTCTATCCACTCCCGCTTCCATCGGGCAGTCAGCAGCAACCGCCGGGAACATTGCGTCCAAAGCGCAAGGGCTCAGCTATAGCCCGACATCTTTTGGGAACCAATTCACCGCTCCCGGCGCGTATCAGGCCAGCAACATAACTGCAGGCAACTTCGATACCTCGGCTGCCCAGAAGTACATGAACCCCTACCTAGCTGCGGCGTTGAACCCGCAGTTGGACGAGCTGCGCCGTCAGTCGCAGATCACACAAATGGGTAATGATGCCAAGATGGTCGGTGCGGGCGCGTTTGGCGGCGATCGCCAAGCCCTGTTGACTTCGGAAAATCAGCGCAACATGCTGAACTCTATGGAGTCGGCATTGGGTACTGGCTATAAGAATGCGTACGATGCAGCGACTGCCCAATTCAACGCGGATCAAAACCGTGGCGTGGATGTACAAAAGGCCAACGAGCAGTCCCGCCAGTTTGGCGCTGGACAAGCAATGACAGGGGCGCAGTCCACTGCACAGTACGGTCTTGCAGCCCAGCAGGCAGCCGAGCAGTCCAAACAATTCGGGGCCAACTATGGGTTACAAGGACTCAACACCGCTCTGCAAGCTACACAGACGCAAGGCAATATGGGCGTACAGCAGAACCAAGCAGGCATCAACAACCTCGACGCCTTGATGAAGGCAGGTAGCACACAGCGCGATATTACGCAGCAGGGTATTACCGCAGACATCAACGCGTTCAACGAAGCCCGCGACAACCCATACAAGATGCTGCAGTTCAAACAGTCTATGCTCCAAGGGCTGCCGATCACGGCACAACAGTACAACCAAGCACAGCCGTCCCTCATGCAGCAGCTCGCGGGTATGGGCGCTACCGGTGCACAGATTTCTGACTTCCTCAACGCAATCAGCGGCAACGTGAAAAAGCCTTAACCAGCAGTAAGCCATGAACACACTACCTTCCCCCCAAGGAATTGCTGCCGCCTACCAAGGCAACCCGCAGCCGCTGCAACAAAAAGTCCAGAAGCAAGGCGCTGGCCCACAAGGGCTGCCTAACGATCTGGTTGACGCGTTGGCGTTACAAATGGTCTTGCAGCAACAGACTGCTGCAAAGAATCAACTCGCTATGCAGCAAGGCGGGCAGAAGCCGGACATCGTGAGTCAGTTGCGCGATCAGGCGGTTGGTAACGCACGCAGCGACATCCAGCAGAAGCTGGGTGCGCAGGCGCAACAAGCACAACAGCAGCAAGGGCTGCAGGCGCTGGCGCAGCAGGGTGGCGCTCCGCAAAGTGGTGGCGTTGATCATCTGCCTTCTGGTGTCGGCCAGCACCTAGCTGGCGGCGGGATTGTGGCGTTTAGCGGGGAAGACGAAGATCAAGTTGTTGACGGCGACACCTCGCAGTTGTCAAAAGACTGGCAGGCGTTCACCAAGCCGTACGACACGGCCAAAGGGGAGCGGGCAGCGGAAGAGAAGCGTATCAATGCCATAGCGCAGGCCGCACGCGACCAGCGAGCATTGGAAGAAGCACAGCAAAAAGCCGCAGACACGGCTGCCGGGCCGTTGGGCTACGCCTTCTCCCCCGCATCGCAATACAAGGATGCGCAGTACGTGCTGCAGAACCTAAAAGGATCGCGCAACTACGACAACGAAACCAAGCGTGGCATCGCTGCGCTTGCAGACGCCGCGAGCACTGCACCGGCGGTGGATGACCGCACTCGCCGCACCCCGTCTTTGTACCGGTCGGACGCAGCCTCCCCCAACGCAGAAGCACAACGTGCGCTATCTCTGTACATGGCGAAGCACCCGGAAGCTGCCGGTGGCCCGATGGCGGTAAGTGGGCAAGCAGCCCCCGGCGCGGGTTCGTCACACCTGTCTCCGGCCGACTCCAAGTTCACACAGGACTACCAGAAGATTCTGTTGCAACAGTTGGGGGCAGACCCGCTTGCCTCGCAAAACCGCGCCGCCGACTACGAGCGTACTACGGTCGGCGCACAGCCTATTCTTGACGAGCAGAAACAACGGGCGCTTGCGCTGCAGCAACTGCAAGAGCAGCAAAAAGGGTTGCGTAACCCGACGTACGAGTTCTTGCGCGGTATTGCCGAAAGCCGTCCCGGCTGGGGTGGTATGGGTATGCAGATGCTGGGCGGCGCAAACCGCTACAGTGATGCTAAGACCAAGTGGGGCGCGGAAGATGTCACGAACCAAGAGGGCATCGACAAACTGTTGAACGCAGTGGGCACAGCCCAAATCGCCGCAAATACAGGCGTTGCCAAGGCTGGGCAACAAGGCTACTCCGACGCAGCCCGCCTGCTTGGCACGGCGCTTACCGCCGGTGCCAGCGAGTCTGGGCGCATCGAAAGCGCTGCACAACGTGCCGAAGCTGCGCGGTACGCCGCTGATGAGCGCCTGCAAGCAATGCGCGAGCGCATGGCAAATGCCGCAAACACGAGTCAAGCTGCCAAGGCCGCCGAGATCCGCGCACAAGCGCAGGAGACTGTGGCTGTCATGCGCGACCTGACGACAGAACTGGACAAGATTGATCCGGGCATGGCGATGGCTGACAAGAATCTTGCCGCACGCCGCACCGCACTGCAAAATGAGATCGGTATGTGGCGCTCGCACTTGGCAAAACTACACGGGGTGTCCGCCGATTCTGGCGCCGGGGCAGCAGGTGGCGCAAAACCGTCCATGAAATACAATCCGCAGACTGGAAAACTAGAGGCCATTTAGTATGTCGTACCTTGTCGCGCTCCCCGATGGAACGAACGCAGAATTTCCTGACAACGTAACACCGGAGGAGGCGGCGAAGGTAATTGCGCGACAGTTTCCCCCGGTACAAAAGGCCGAACCCAGCACGCTGAAGACCGTTGGCAGCAATCTGTTGGGCGGTGTTGCCGAGGCAGGACTCGGCTTTGGCGCGGCGGTGTCGCCGTCCGAAGACCTGACTAAATACCTCGACAAAAAGCGCGAGGAAGTGCGTCAGTGGCAAAAGGAAAATGGTGGTGACACGCTGGCCGGTATGGCAGCCTCTGGCGCGGGCACTATGGCCCCCGCGCTTGGTATCGAAGCGCTGGGCGCTGCGGCTGCCCCCGTCACCGGGGGCGCTTCGCTGTTGTTGGCAAACCTAGCCAACGCTGGGTTCTTTGGCATCCCCGCGTTCCGTGACACCTACAACGCCCAAAAAGAAGCCGGTGCGTCAACCGGTGTGGCGCTGCAGCACGCCTTTGCGGAAGCCGGTATGGCTACCATCGGCGGGAAGATCATCGGCTCCGGCGGCAAGATTTTGCCCAAGGCGCTGCAGGTCGGTGAAGGTGTGCTTGGCAAGATGGGTATGGCCGCTGCCGAAGGCGCGGTTTTTCCCGAAGCCAGCCGCTTGCTGGAGAAGAGTATTGACTTTGCCAACCAGAGGGAGAACGACAAGTCGTTGTTCGTTGACCCAAAGGAAGCCGCCGCAGGCGCACTGTCGTTTGCCGGGTTGCGCGGTGTGCACCATGCGATGGAAGCGCCCCAGCGTGCCGAAGCCGCGAAGCAGCAGGCCGCAGCAGCCGCAGAAGCCAAGCGGCAAGAAGAGTTAAACGCCCCCACCCCTTACTCGGAGCTGACGCAGCCGACCGAGATGGATGTCAGCCCGGCCCGGCCCACCAACGAACAGCTCTGGGCGCAGCACGACGAGGCGGAAGCTGCCAAGGTGCAAGCCGCTGCCGACCGCGCCGCTGCCAAAGCGGCGGGTGACTATGATGCTGTACTGCGGCATACAGCCACGTTCAAAGAGCAGGAAGCGTTGCAGCAAAGCATCTTGCAAAACCCGGAGCTGGGGAAAAAGCCGGAGGCCGTCGCCGCTCCTGTCGAACAGACAGAAGATCAGCTACAAGCACGTCTTGCATGGCTGCACGGCGACCCCAAAGCCAAGGGCGCTGCCAAGAAGGGCCAGATCGACAAGGCGTGGGATGAAAAGCGCATGGATGACCATGACGCGCTTGTACAAGAAGCTGCCGACATTCAGTCCAAACTGAACGAGCTGCAGACGGAGCGCGAAGCCCAGCGCAACGTGCCCACGGCAACCGAAGTCATGGAGTCCGGCGAGCAGGCGGCCCCGCTTCGCCGTACTGTGGCGGAGCAGATTGCCGAATTCAAAGAGCGGCAGGCGCGTCAAGACGCTGAAGCCGCGCGGGTAAAAGCAGAACAAGATGATCTGCAAGCGCAGCGCAACGCACCGACCGCTACTGAAGTAATGGAGTCTGGCGAGAAGCCTGTGACGCGCCCGACAAAAACAGAGGGCGAGCAGTGGTTGCAAGAGCGCCGCACCGGTACCGAGATCGAGACAACCCAGCGCCAAGCCGCAGGGCGCGGGCCGATTGGTGACCAACATACTTTGCCTGTTGGCGAGCCGGAGCGCCTTCGTACGAACACGGCCACACGCGATTCCCTCCTTGCCGATCTGAAGGCCGAGCAGGACAACGAAGCGAAAATCCGCAACACACTGCAGGCGGCACAAGCCTCTCGCGACAGCGATACCGTGCGGCTGCAACAGAGCCTGCTGGACTCCAGCCGGGAAAAACAACGCGAAGTCATTGAACGCCTGAAGGGTTTCCGTGGCCGCAACAAGCCTGAGCAGAACGAAGCTGGCACCGCCCTGCAAGAGCAGTGGGGTATCGGCAAGACCGAAGGCGTGCAAGCCGCGCAAGATCGCGCCGCAGAAGGCACTCCGCTCATGGCGCATCGTGCCGAAGCCGCAGAGCGCGGCGAGCAGGGGCCGTACGTCCCCCTACCCTACTTGGAAGAGCAAATCCGCGCACTACCGCGCGACCTTCCTGCCGAGCAGCAGGCACTTGTGCAACGCCTGTCGGACAACTTGAAGGCGTTTTCTGCCGACCCAAACCGCGCCGAAATGGCGGCCGAGTGGATTCACGGCCTGCGCACCCGGCGTGCCACGCGCCCGGTAGCTGATGAAGTGAATGCCGATGTCGGGCGCAGCCGCGAGATCGCGAACGAGCTGGATCGGCTGGAGCAGGGCAAGCGGTCGGACGAAGGCCCGGCGCAGGGCGAGATGTTCTCTGGCGAGCACGGGCGTGGGCAAATCTTCTCCACCCCGGCCGAGATGCTGCGCTACCTCGGCGGCAACGTGCTCAGCAAGCTGCGCCAATCGCTGGGGCTTACCGGCGACACAGCACAGCGCAACATGCGCCGTGTGGAGAAGCTGCAACGCCGCATCGACAAGCTGGAAGAGAACATCCGTGCAGAGCAGGAGAAGTACGACTCCGTTGCCAAGCAGCGCGATGCCGCCGAAGAGGCGCACAAACAGAGCCTGCGCGATGCCCGCAATTTTCCCGGCGTCACGTTGCGCGACACCGCCGCAGACGCCGCACACGAAGCCGCGCTGGAACGCCTGAACGCAGTCAAGGCAAAGCTCGATGCCGAGCTGGAGCCGCTGCGTGGCGAGATGCGTGATGTGCAGGCCAAGCTGAAACGCACACTTGACTACTACACGGAGCTGAGTGGCTCTATTGCCGACAACAGCACCATGCTGTTTCGCCACGGCGATCCGTCAATGGCGCTTAATGCCCAAGCACTGAAAGTTGCTGTCGAGCGTTTGAAGGAATTGTCCGATCTTCCCGCCACAAAGGAAAATTTTGAGGCGCAGGTTGAGCAGTTCGGCGTGGCCGACACGCTGAAACAGCGTATGCAGCTCCCGCGTGAGAAAACAGAGGCGGAGTTTTCTCTCGCAAACAAACAAAACCGCGAAGCCACCAAGAAAAATTGGGACGATATGCGGGCGCAGCAGCGCATTGTCTCGGAACTGTCGCAGCGGTTCGAGCGCATGTACACAGGCAACGACCCCCTTGTGGCTCGCCTGCTTGGTGAAAACCGTTTGATGCAAGAGCGGCTGTCCAAGGTGATGGATCATGCCGTCGAGCTTGGCCGTGCACTGGATCAGGCCGACACCAAGCTGCGCTCTAGCCCTGAGTTCAAGCGCATCTTGCGCGGCCAAAAACGCAGCACTGCTGTGCGTGGCAGCCAAGAGTTTGCAGATGTTGAACGCACCCGCGCAGAAGCCGAAGCCGCTGCAACCAAGGCCGAAGCCGCCCGCGCCACCGGGCTGAACAAGAAAGTCAAGCTGCGTGCATGGCAGCTCCGGCGTCTCAACAAACTGCACGGCCCGGCACGCGAAGCGTATATCAAGGCTATGCAGGGGTTGAACGAGCGCCTTGGTACCGCCAAGGCAAAAGTGTCCGAGCTGCTGGACTCGGTGCAACGTGCGCGTGATGAGCGCACACTGCAGTTGGAAGAAACCCAGCATGACCGCGAAGAGCGCGATGCTGCGGAACGCAAGGCCGGTAATGAGCGCGGCTGGCAGCCGGAAGAGCTGCCCGAGTACATGCGCCAAGGCGACAGCCGCGTTGTGTCTTTTGAGAAGCAGCGCAAGATGCGCAACTTCCTCGCTGACCACGAGGCAAATGATGCCGAAATGAAGGAGCAGATCGACAACCTCGACGCCGCGCTCGCGCGTGAGGGTGTTAGCGAAGAAGACAAGAAAAAGCTCACCCAAGCGCGGAACAATCTGCGTTCGGATCGCTCCGAAGCCAAGGCGACCAAAGAGCGGTATCAGGCGGTGCTGGACGCCAGCACCGGCAAGATCGAGAAGCTGGATGAGAAACTGACGGCGCAGGCAAAAAATGTTGCTCGCTTGCAGGCAGAGTTCGATGCGACCGACAAAAAAGCATCTGATTACACCAGCCGCCGCGACGAACTCAAAAAGCAAAAGAACATTCTTGAAGAGCTGCAAGAAACACGGCGGCTCGCGCGTGGTATCGAAACCAGCGAAATCGGCGTTAGCTGGAATGCCGAAGGCAAGCGGTACACCGCAGAAGAGTGGGCCAAGTTGTCCGACTCAGAACGCGCTGATGTTGCTATGAAGCGCCGGGGCTTCGACCCAGAAGAAGCCACCATTCGGTATGCCGAGATTGAAGACCAGCTCGACACCGAGACAAACCGCCGCGAGCGCGTGAAGCTGCTGCGCGAGCGTAACCGCCTGTCCATGCAGTTGACCGGCCGTATGCCCGAACGCAAGATCGGCCCGTACTACAAGAAAGAAACTGTCAGCTCTCGTATGCGTGCGGGCACCCCTGAAAGTGCTGAGCTGTCCAACAAGGGCGTCAGCGATACGCAGAACCCCATCCAGCAAGGTGGCAAGCCGCGTGAGAACAACCGCACCTTTGGCAAGGGCGAGATCAAGAAGTCAAACAAGATCGCCAAGACAATGGCTGACGTTGTAGCTGAAAAGCGCATGAGCGCCCAAGAACAGCATGACATGGCCGTCCAGTCAGCCGATGAGAAGCAGGCCGCATTGAAGGCAGCAAAACAACGGTTGAACGATGCGCGTGGAAAGGTCAGCGTGGATGAGTTCAAGGTGCTGCAGAAGCGCCTAGAAAACGCCATTGTTGAACGCAATCTGGCTAACAGCGAAGTGATACGTACCACGAAAGCGCTGGACGAAGGAGCCATTGCAAAAGAGGTTTCTAGCAGCGCCTTGGAAGACCGCAACAAGGAAGAGATTGCAGCAAGCAACGCTGCTGCAGCCGCCTTTAAGGGCAAGAAAACTGTCGAACAGCCTGTCGAGCGTCCGTCCGAAGCGCCCAAGAAAAAGGGGCGTAAGAAAGCCGCCCCCGAAAAGAAAGAACCGTCTGCTATTGATGACTGGGAAAACGGGCTTGACACCCCGCAGGATGAAGAAGTCTGGAACGACATGGATCACAACATCCTGTTCCGCTCCGATTCCAAAGCCCCGGCGGGCATGGATAAGGGTGACGTGCAAAAGGTCGTGGATGAGACAACCAAGGGCTGGAAGAACGCCCCCGAAGTTGTTGTCGTACAGAACGAGTCTGAGCTGCCCCTGCGCATCCAAGGCCGCATCCGCTTGCACAAAGAAAATGGCGCACAACGCGTGCCGGGGCTGCACGATAGCAAGTCCGGCAAGGTTTACCTGATCGCGGACGATGTGCGCGGTGCGCACGATGCCCAGCTCACTGTGATGCACGAGATTGCAGGTCACCGTGGCTTGCGCGGCCTGTTGGGTGACGCCTACAACGAAACCATGCAGCGGCTGGCCGCTGGCAACAAGGACGTTGCCGAGAAAGCCCGCCAGCAGATGGAGAAAGACCCGAACATCACGCATGAGGTTGCGGTCGAAGAAGTGCTGGCCGACATGGCAGAAACCAACCCAGAGTACAGCGCCGTCAAGCGTTTCTTCTACGCCGTCAAGGCCGCGCTGTTCAAGGCGTTTGGTATCAAGCACGTCAGCGATGGCGAAGTGCGCCAGATCGTGGCAAATGCCCGCCGCTTCATTGAACGCGGGCCGGGCGGTGGCGGAGGCGGTGGGGGCGGAAGCGATGTGCTCTACCGTAGCAAACCTGCCCAAAACGCTGCCGAAGCCTTCGGTCGCCAATATACCGATGAGCGCGGTAAGCTGGCGAAACTGAACGCATCCAAGTCCCATCTGGGGCTTGCGGTCGAGCAGGCTGTAGTGGATATGCGTGCCTCACTGCGCCGGGCGCTCATGCTGGGCGACAAAAAGCTGGGCACGCAGGCGCTCTACGACCTGTCCAACACCGACGATCTGACCAGTATGGTGCGGGCTGTACTGTCCAACGGTGGGTTCAAGATCACCAAGGACGCGAAAAACTACGATCAGGTAACCTCCGGCCATTCCGCTTCGTTTGTTGACGTGACCAAGGCCATCAGCGATATCCCCGGCGGTGACGCCCGCGCCAAGACCAATACGTTCTACGGCGGCATGATGGCGTTGCGCGGCATGAAGGTAGGCTGGGACAAGCTGAACTTCAAAGACCCGGTGCAGGCCGAGAAAGACGGTCGCGCGGCACTCGCGGCCATCAACGCTGACCCCAAGATGAAAGCCGCGTTCGACAAGGCCAAGGACACGTACAACGAGTTCAATCGCGGGCTGGTGCAGTTCGCCAAGGATACCCACGCATTACCGGAAGCCGTGGCAAACGCCATGCTTGCCGACAAGGAGTACGTACCGTTCTACCGCGTCAACGGCGACTCGATTGACGTCTTGATGCCTGACGGCCACCCAATCTCGCTTGGCGACATTCGCAGCCAACCGTTCCTGCACTCGCTTGTTGGCGGCGACCAGAAGCTCATGCCGTTTGAAGACGCCGCATTCAAGAACGCTGGTGTGCTTACCGGCCTTGCCATGCGCAACCTGTCCAGCAAGCGGATCGCCTACGCGCTGCAAGACCTTGGCTCCAAGGCCGGTGTCATGCAGATTCAACGCGGCAAGGGTGGTGCCGGGCAGGACGTGATGCGCTTCCGCCAAGCCCCGATGCGCCCTACGGGCGAAAAACTGCAAGAGCTGAATAAGGCCATTGCCGAAAAAATGGAACAACGCGAGGCCGCAGAGAAGGCGTTGGACAACGGGGGCAGTGCGGCGCAAGTAAAAGAACTGGAGCGCACAAAAGCGGAACTTGACGCGCTGCTTGCAAAACGCAACGGTTCGGACGACGATGGCTGGCGGCACATTGTGATCGACACCAAGGGCACCGCTGCCGAATACATCCCAACCGAGCTGTTGGCACAAAGCGTTGCCGGTTCCTACGCCACGCTACCGTCATTCCTGAAGGTGGCTGGTTGGGCCAGCGACATCCTGCGCTCGGGTGTGACCCGTATGCCAACGTACCTCGTTTCGCAGGCCATCAAAGACCCATTCAACGCGGCGATGCTAGGCAACCTGAAGGCCAACCCTGTGGCAGCCGCCATCAAGACGATTGGCAACTTCACCGGTAATCTGACTGGCAAGAGCGCGGATGCGCAGGCGCTGGCAAAGATGGGTGTGCTGCACAGCCAAGTGTTCAACGGTACACCGGAGGACATGAAAAAGGTGTACATGCAAATCGCCGGTAAGAATCAAGGCGCGTTCTCACGCTTTATGGCCGGACTGGATCACGCCGCCATGACCGCTGACGCTGCCACGCGCGAGCAGCACTACCGCGATGTGCTCAACTCCGGCGGCTCCGAAGTCGAGGCTGCGCTGGGTGCCCGCGAAATGCAGAACTTTACCAAGCGCGGTTCGTCCAGCACGATGCAGATGATCACCCGCATGATCCCGTTCTTCAACGCCCAGATTCAGGGCTTGAACGTCATGGCGAAGTCTGCCCAAGGCAAGATGGGCACCAGCGAGTTGCTGGACTCCAAGAACAAATTCTACGCACGCGCTATGGGGTTGGCTGGCATGGCGTTCACCTATGCCATGATTATGGAAGACGACCCTGATTGGCAAAAGATGTCGCTGCGCGACAAGGTGAATTACATTCACTTCCCCAAGTGGCTCAGCCCCACGGACGAGCCGCTGCGCTTCCCCGCTCCGTTTGAAACAGGCATGGCGTTCTACTCGCTGCCGGTGGCTATTGTGGAGTCCATGCGCAATGACTTTTCGCCAGAAGACTGGAAGACTGTACGCGAGTTGTTTGCCAACCAGTTGCCGGGCAACGGCAGCATCATGCCTCAGTTGTTCAAAGGTACGTACGATGTCAGCCGCAACTACAACAGCGGCACCGGTATGCCTATCGAGCCAAAGGGCATGGAACACTTGTCGCCGGAGGAACGCTACAACCAACGCACCACGGAGGCCGCCAAGGCGATGTCCAAGCATCTCGTTGACATGGGTGTGAAGCTGTCACCGATGCAGATCGAGTATCTGTCCAACGCCTATCTGGGCCAGTTCCCACAAGCTGTTGCCACGATGACTAACCAAGCGTTTGCGGACGCCAGCAAGGGCGAGAAGCCTACCGGCCATGCTTCCGACACACCGTTGATCGGGCGTTTCTTCCAAGGCAAGCGTACTAACGATGATGTGTCGCACGTCTATGAGCAGGCCAACGCTTCTATTGAAGCCAAGGACACCTACACGAAGAAGCTGAAAGACGGTCGCTCGGCTGAAGCTCTGGCGTACTTTGAGCAGCACAAGAAGGACATCGCGCTTGCACCGGCTATGCAGAAGTTCCAGACTGCCCTGCGTAATCTTGCCAAGGCGGAACAGGCCGTCACAAACTCCCCTGATATGTCAGGTGCCGACAAGCAGGAAAAACTGGATCGGCTGCGCGAAGCCAAGCAAACTATTGCGAAGCAGTATCGGGCGGCGGTTCAGAATGTCGGGGCGGCTTTACAGTAAACAGCACGCCCAGCATACCGTTGTACGCCCCCACCCTTGCACGGATGGGGGCGGCACTACCCAACACCTTCTTGCCCTGTTTGATGCCTGCCGTGGCGAGTAGCCACGGCTGCAGGGACGCCACGAAGAACGACTCGCCCGGCTTACACCGGTGCCACGGCAACGTCAGGCGGTTCAACGTGCTTCGTCTCCATAGTGATCTTCAGGCACAGCACGCGCATCGCAGGCCCACCGGTATGCGCCAGCAAGTCCTTACGCACGGGCGGCCCGACCGACACGCCGGGGATATTGCCCAGCTCGCGCTCGAAGTCCAGATAGCTGTAGCCGATGGCGGCGCAGTGGATTTTGAGCAGCTTGATTTCGATGTAGTAGTCGCTGTAGCCCGGCGCGATCTCGTACTCGATGCGCCCCCGCACGGCTGACTTGGTGCGGGTGGCTGGCTGCACAAGGTGCGACAGGTTGAACTTCTGGGCGGCGCTGCAGTCAATCATCACGAAGTTGCCGACGAACTCGCGGGTGTAGGCGTTCAGCACATCCAGCGCGTCAGACATATTGGACTTGATCACGGAGCGCATGTCCTTGACCAGCCCGTGCAGGAAATTGAAGATCGGCTTGACCGGCACGTTCAGGATGTTCGCGTATTTGGGGCCGAGCAGGATGGCCGCAGTGATGATGGACACGATGCCATATATCCAGAAGCGCTCGTTGTCATCCGCCTTAGTTTCTTCACGCCAGTTCTTCTCGACCCAGCGGAACACCTCTTCTGCGGTGTCCATATTCTTCTGCAACCACCGAATCCACTTGCGCCCGGCAATGCCGTAGTTGTCGTTGATCAGTTTGATTGTTTCGCTTTCCTCGGGCGTCCACTTGATCTTCCAGTTCGCTGGCAGCTTCCACTCGATTACCCGGCGGGCCTCGCCCAGCGATGTGTGCTCCCGTGCCCCCATCATGGCTTCCAACTGCGGGTCGTTGGAGGAGATCATGCTGAAGGACTTCCATGTGCAGTTCTGCGTGATCTCGGCGTTGCCTGAGTTCGACCCCTTGACCTTGTGCGCTCCGTGGCCGAAGTCGTACACGAAGTTGGGTAGCCACTCGCCCTTGGACTTGCGGTTCTTGTCGGTCACTTCATCGACGTGCATGTGCAGGCTGTGCAGCATACCGGCCCGCTGCATCATGGTTGTCTCGGAGGTCTTGTTGCCGACCATCATGCCCTTGGGGTGGCCCCACACCGAGTTCGCCATGAACGATGCCAGCGTCTTGCCAGCGCCCGACTCCTTGCCGCACAGGTGGAAGGTTATGGCGTCTGCGCCGTCCGGTGCGAAGCGCATCAATGGTGAGGCAAACCCGATCAGGCCCGCCGACACATGGCCCCACATCAGCGGCGTGGTGGATGCCTTCTTGATCATCATCTCAAACACACGCCGCCAGTTCTCGAAGGTGCCGCGCGGCAGCGTGGCGTCGATCACGTTTTCAAGGCGCTCGGACTTGTAGGTGTAGTCGTGCGCTTCTCCCTTGGGGCTATACACCGTGTCGCCCACGGCGAAGGAGTCGTCATACTGCCAGCCCAGATGGGGCGGCACATTGACGTGCTTGCCGGTGCTACTAGCTTCCGACACGCAGGCGCGGACATACGCCGCCAGATATGAATCGCAACCAGCCCCGCCAACAGCGACCACGTTGTTCTTGGCGAGCACTTTGGTGATTTCCTTGGATGCGCCCATCGTGTCTGTCGGCACTCCAAAGGAGTAGAAGACGTTATTCTTCACAGCAACAAACTCTGCTGTGTACTGCGGGCCGTCACTGAACATACGCGTCATAAAGAAGTCGTAGTTCGTGAGCATGATAAGCGTGGGAGGTTCGTTGGGTTTGTCCGACTGTTTCTCGTAATAGAGGCCGCCGTTTTGTCCGAAAGAAAAGCCGCGTGGTGGCTTCGGACGGATATAGCTCTGTTGGGGTTCTGGCAACTCGGCATCAGTCTGGGGCGCATACTGGACGACTGTCTCTTCTTCCACCGTCTTGACCACACGCCCCAGCGCCAATGGGTTTGTGATCTTGCCTTTGTGTGGGCAGCCATCGCAGCCGCCTTCGTTCTCGGACTCAATCGCCAAGCAGGAGTACGGCCCCTTGATGGCGTTGAGCTTGGTGTTCATCCGATCGTAGTCGTACGGGTGCAAGTCGCTCAGTATCTTGGATGCCTTGGCTGAGTCTTCGCAATACTTTGCTATGGACAACCATGCACGCCAGAACGGCTCCATGCCGTCATCACTGGCCCGGTCGATGTAGGCTGACAACTGCGGGCACCCGGTGCCCTGCGAGGTGCGCACCATGATGTTCTTGAAGTACGTGACGTTGTTGCCTGCCATCGCCTTTGCGATTGGCGACATCTCGGTGCTGGGCCGCTTGCCGGGAATCATGACTGCTGTGCTTGTTTGCTTGGGCACTGGGGCGGCGTGCTCGCTCAGGCAGGCGGCGATGGCCTCCAGATCAAACACACCCCCACGCTGGCGCAGAACGACCTCCTTGGGGTCGCCATACTTCCAGTTGCTGGTGCCCGGCGTGCGCAGCACACGCGCGGCATCGGACGTGACCTTCTCATCAATCGGAAAGCCGAACGCCTTGGCAGCACGCTTCAATGCCACCGCCACGGGCCGCCATGCCTCGATAGGCACGTCTTCGCGCAGGGGGAAGTACACATGCACGCCTCCGCCGGAGTCAACCAGCCACGGCATTCCTAGCGCATTGAGGTCGGTCTTTTGCAGGAACGCGTGCAACTGCTCCACAGCCGCCCGCTTGCTGGCAAACGACTTCTCCTTCCAGTGTGCTGGTACGAGCGTGTCATTGACCATCTTCTCTTCGACCCACTCCTTGCCGCAGTCCAGATCGAGAAACAACGCCCGCATGTAGCGGGCGCTGGTGGCTTCTCTGGTGCCGCTATCGTCAAAGGTAGCGAGCGCGTGGAATACGTTGAGGCGCTGGGAGCTGAAGTTGAGCGCCGTTGCGTACAGATTGTCGATGTCGTCTACAAATACCTGCTTGAAGGGCTTGCCGTTGCGCAGTGTGAATACGCAATACTTCCCTGTAGTCGGCAGCACCGCCGACAGAAAATCCAAAGCCATGTCATCCCCTAACTAGATCAAAAGCAAGGGTGGAATATACGCCTTCGCGCCCTGCAATTCCACGATTTCTTCTTCTGTTCCTGTGCGCAACTTGTGGATAAGTGCCTGCACATGAGCCTTATACGCCTTCGACACTTCGGCCCCGGCAAACCAGTTGTAAACCGTGGCGCGTGACGCGCCGGTAATAGTGGCGATCTGTTGGACAGACAGCCCTTTTGATACAGCGAGTTTGGCTAAGCGTGTCCCCTGTCCTTGGGAAGCCTGCTTAGCCAACCGCTTCGTTTTGAAGTGGTAACCCATGTCATTTGTGTCCGCTGCGACCTACAGATTTACCGATGAAGTAGCCAATGGATAGACACCCAATGGCTACCACAAAGACACCCAACAGGAGAAGGATGTCAATGATAATCATTTTGCAATCTTGGGGATAGGGAACGGCACTTTGCTGGTTTCTTGGCAGCGCCCGTCATCCCCGGCGTAGGACTTGGTTGCGAACTCCTGATCCGTCAGACAGCCCACTGCACCGGACACCGTGCTGCACTTCAGCCCGAGCTTGTTGGCCGGGTTGTCCTTGCTGACCAGCTTCACGCTGGCCCAACCGTCGCCCTGCGGGCAGTCTGGTGTCATGCTGGAGTCAGTCTGCGCGACGATGGCAGTGTTGGCGTACTGCGGGTTTGCTGCACGATATCCTTGGGCGTTCCACTCAGCGTTGGCCTTGCCTTGGGTGCGTGCCGTCTCCAGCGTGTCAAAAGAAACTTCTTCCTTCTTGCAGGCGCTCAGTGCGGCGGCGGCGATGATGATTGCGATTGTGTATTTCATGTCAGTCCCTTAAAAAGTTGTTGGTTGTGCGATGCCGCGAATAACGGCCATGAAGCCTTGCTGCAGTTCTGTTGCGCCGATGCTGATCCAGCGCTGATCCAGCGTGGGTGTGCCGTCATTCAGTACGCACGGGCCTTCGACTTGCGACATAGGCATCTTGCGCAGCTTGGCGATGTACGCGCCGCACTGCTCTGCAAGCGCCTTGCCCTCGTTCATGAGGTCAATCTCAATCTGGGTGAGATCGCGGTAGCCTTTGATTTTCTGATGTTGGTTGTCCATGTCATTCTCCATTGGTTAAAAAGGTGGGTGGCCCCGGTCTATACGCGCTTTCCACGAGAGGCGCGTGGTGTACCAGCCCTGATCCTTTTACGGATTCGGGCCACCCGAAAAAATTACTCGTCGTCCCACTCGGCCAAGGTCTTGGCAACGCCGTTGGCGGGCGCTGCGGCAGCGGCCTTCACAGGTGTAGCCTTGACTACCGGCTCAGCGGTTTCGCCTTCGTCATCCTCTGCGGGCAGCGGAGCGGGTTTGGCCTTGGCTGCCTTCTTCGCAGGTGCGGGTGCTGGGGCTTCGTCTTCCTCTTCCGGCTCGGGCGCAGGAGCGGCCTTGGTCTTAGCCTTGGGCGGTGCGCCCTCCATACCGAAGCCAGCGGGAGCCGCAGGCTGCACGCCGTCCTGCTGCGATACCGTCATGGTGATCGCACTGATAGCTTCAGGCGAAGCGCCCTTCTCGCTGGTGGTGGCGAACTCGTCGTCGGTCAGCCAGCGCATGGGCTTGAAGAACAGCTTGGGCACCGGAGCCTTGGTGTCGAACTTCATGCGGGTGATCAGCATGGTGGGGTCAACGCCTTGGGCGATCAGGTTGCGGGCATAGTCCTGCAGCGGACGGTTCTCGCCATCGGCCTTGCCGAAGATCGAAGTGGCGGCCAGCGTGAGCTGCATCACATCACCTTCCATATCGTTTGCCAACACGACAGCCAAGCGCTGGCTGAAGCGGCAGGCACGCGAGTCGCCTTGACCGGAACCCTTCACGTTCTGCGGGCACTGAGCGCAGTTGGCGCACTGCGGTGCCTTGATGCTGGCATCGGGCTTGTCGCCGTCAGCAGACCAGCAGGTGGGTGCGGTTGCCTGACCTTCCACATAGGTGCCAACGTAATAAGTGCGCGACACCTTGGGTGCGGTGTTGACGATGACCACATCCAGATAGCGGTCTTCGATGGATGCGACCTCCTTGCCATTGGCAATCAGACGGAACACGCCGCCCTTGATGGAGATGCGCTTACCGGATTGACCGCCGCCACCAGCGAGGGCTTTGGCTGCGTCAGAGATAACGCCCTTACGTGCAAAGGCAGGGAGTTGTGCGGGGTTGAAAATAGCTACGTTGCTCATGATTTCCTCTAGGGTTACTTACGGGGTTTGGTCACACTAACTTCAAGCTCGGACATGGTGTTCAGTCCGGGCGGTACGAGTCCGGGGTTCTTTTCCAAGAACTCGGACATATTGCGTTGCGCGATGCGCTTCTCCAGCAGGAAGCCTGCATCGTTATCGTGAATGAAACGGTACATCGCATCCCAATCCTGCGCATAGAAGCGCATGGTGGTCTTCAACGTAACCGTACCAAAGTTGGTCTTCATACCCGTGCCGCCAGCAGCACGAAGGATGTCCTTCATTGCGCCTGCGACTTCGGCTTGTTGACCTTTAAGGCGTGCATCTTCTGTCTCGAACAGGCGCGTCAGTTCAGCACGCTTGTCACGGATTTTGACGTACACCTTCGTCAGACGATCCATCGTCACGCCAGTCTCCGCGATGTCAGCGACATCTTTGTAGACCGCGATCTGCTGGTCGGTTGTCAGTTCATCTTCATCTTTCATATGTCACTCCAATTTTTGTTGTGGTGTGATTATACACACTTTGTCCAGTTCTTTACAAATTATTTTTTCATTTGTTGATCCCCAGTTCTTCGTCAAACATCTCGGTGAGAAGCGTATGGTCGTTGACGCGGGCGTCCATAGCTTTGAACATCTTCTTCTCGATGGGGCTGCTCTCGATGTGGATCACAGTCACCTTGTCAGAGGTCTGCCCCTTGCGGTCGGCACGGGCGATAGCTTGCGTGTACAACTCCACTGACATGAGCGGGCCGAAGAACACCACCGTGTCGGCAGCGGTCAGCGTGATACCGTGCGCCGTTGCCTGCGCCTGCATGACCATGACGTTGGGGCTGTCGGTGTTCTGAAACGCATTGATCAGCTCGCCGCGCTTGCTGGCCGTCACGCCACCGTGGATCACGCCCACGTTATGCCCGGCCTTGGTCAGGTACTCTTCGATGGCGCTGATGCTGGAGCGGTACGTGGCGAAGATGATGACCTTGCGGTTTGTCTCCTCCAAGATTTCCGACAGCAGCTTCATGCGCGGGCTGGCATCGAACACTACCACTTCGCCATCTTCCGAGTACACGCCACCGCAACTGATCTGCAACAGCTTGTTCACGACAGCCGCCTTGTTCACGGCGCTGATCACTTGGCCTGCGGCCACCACCAGCATCTCGTTCTTGATCTTGTCGTAATACTTCTGCTGCATCGGTGTGAGCGGCACTTCGCGTGTGGTCTTCAACACGGGCGGCAGATCGAGGCAGTCCTTCTTGGAGAAACGTATCGCCGGTTGCAGTGCGTTGAACACCAAGTCTTTGGCGTTGGGCTTGGGTGCCCACTTGAACATCGTGATCTTGTTCATCACCTTGTCGCGCCACGCTGTGAGGTAGTTCGGCACGGCGCTGGGGTTCACCAGCTTCGCCAGCCCATACGCATTTACCGGCGACTGTGCAGCCGGTGTGCCTGTCATCATCCACAGGAACGTATCGGGGCGAAGAATCTTCGCCAACGTCTTCCAACGCTTGGTGGTAGGCAGCGCGTAGGCGTTGGCCTCGTCCACGATGATGAGGTCGAAGCGACCGTCAGCAATGATGTCGTCGGCCACCAAGTTCAGCCCATCGTAGTTGATGATCACGAACTCGTAGTTGCCCCGCACCATCTCTGCACGGCGCGATGCCTGCGCATGGTGGGCCACGATGGCGCTGCGATGGATGATGCTGTTGTTGATGTCGCCCATCCATGCCGAGTGCATGATGGACAGTGGGCAGATGATGAGCACGCGCCGGATTTCGCCACGGTTCATCAGGTAGTCTGCCGCCCACAAAGAGCTAATCGTCTTTGCGGTGCCGGGGTCGTTGAACACGAATGCACGGCGGTGCATGGTGAGGAACCCAGCGGTTACCTTCTGGTGCGCCATCGGCTTGTACCGGCCCGGCCAGTTGTACTTGCGCTCAATGGGCGAGGGTATATCTTTGAAACCCAAGTTCTTCAAGACCCGTGCTTCGTCAAGACCCCAATACACCATGACCTCATATCCACCTTGGACTGGGGTAACGTGGTGCTTGGGAATAATCTTGAACTTGCCGGGATCGCGCACGCGAAAACGCAGTGCGGTGTTATCCACAACTTCCATGATCTTCCTTAACAGTGATGTACCTCCAACGCTATGCAGATGGAGGCCGCTTGCCGCGACTACGGCTTACTTCATTCTACTGCTTTCGCAGTTCCGTGCAAGGGGTGGTATTCAAACTTAACTTCAGCAGCTTTTCTGGCAGCGACCGCTTCTTCGTATGTCTTAAATGTACCAAGCCAAACACGCTTCGCATCATGGCTTATATATGCACGCCATGCGTACCCCCGATTGAAGACACCGGGGTGCCCAGTAGTATTGTTGTCGTTCATGCGCCTATTCCGCATGTTTACACTACGCGTGGCAGTCCGTAGGTTGCTGAGTACGTTGTTGGTACTGCAACCGTCTATGTGATCTATCTCTTCGGGAATTTCATCGTGCACAAGCTGCCAGATAAGACGGTGCGCGGAGTAGTTATGCCCTTTGTAGAACACAACAACGTACGGCTTCCCGTGCTTTACCGCAACGCAGCCTGCTTCGTGCCCCGCAAACCTGCGGTCAAAAGACGGAAGCCCTCTAGGTAGCCATACTAGCTGTCCAGACGTACTGTCATAGCGTAACAATGTGCGTAGTATTTCGGTAGGTATCATGTTACTTGTCCACTGGAACCTTGTAGCCCTTGACGCCTTTGCGCCAGTCCCGGTTGGCTTTTTCACTTTCAATTTTTGTATTCCCCGGTACTGTCTTGCCGCCGCTATCCAGCGCCTTGATGTGGGCGACATCCTTGCCATCGCCCTTGCGCACCTTGCCCGCCTTCATGGCCTGATAGCGAGCCTTGTTTGCTTCCTCCCGCGCTTCGATGCGCTCGGGACTCTTCTGGTACTTAGCCATGTAGGCAAGTTTTGCTGGCGATGACTTAGGCATTAGACCCTCCGGCCGTTGTATTCACAGGCGATGCACGGGCAGTGCTTGCGGCACAGTCCCGAGGACTTTGCGTTCCACACATTATGGTGGAGCGAGGCATCCAGTTTAGCAACTCTCTCGCGCCATTTCCACCACAACGTGGCCTGCATGTCCTTGTTCACGCGGTACTTGCGCACGGTGTCGCGCAGCACGAACAGCAAACCGCCCGATACCTGCTTCACATTGGGGAAGTGCTCGAAGATGAGCAGCGACATCAACATGAGCTGGTCGGTGTCAGGGTACTTGTCGGAGCCGGACTTGTAATCGAACACGCGAGCGGTGTAGTTCTCCTCGTCCACGATCACCAAGTCGGCAATGCCGCGCACCCAGTAGTCAGGGTCTTTGAAGTCGCACACCGTGCGGTCTTCGCGCACAGCCATCTCCAGCTCGGGGTACTTCTTGCCCGGCATTGCCGCCAGCATGTCCAGCGTGGGCTGCAGGAACTTGAACTCATCCGTCAGCGGCGTGCCGTTCAGGATGAACTCTTCCGCAGCCGCGTGCAAGCGTGTGCCGTAGATGGTGGCGTCCGTCTCCTCACGCGGGTAGAGCTTGAGGATTTTGGTTTCGTAATACTGGCGCGGGCATGTCTCGTATGCCTTGATGCCAGAGTAGCTGTGTTGTGCCATGTCACTCCTTAAATTTTGCGGTGTCGATCATGTGCGTCAGTCGGCGGCTGAACGCTGTGACAAACGCCTCGTCGTCCCAGAGCTTGTGCCCCATGTCGTACAGGATACAGTGAGTTACCTCATGCCAGAACGTCTCATTGGTACCCAGCACACCTGTCTCGCTGCGCGGCTTACCCTTCCATGTGGTCGAGATTTTCATCACGCCACTGTCGAGGTAGGTCACGCCGTAACGCTTTTTGCCTAAGTCTGGTTTGAGCTGCACAGTGTACAGCGTCGAACCGATTTTGATTTCACTTGGTATCTTCATGTCATCCCTTCGCAAGTCCATACCGTTTGTTGTACCCAACGTCCGCATTGAGCGGGATGCCGGGCATCCACTTGGGCACCTGAATCATTTGCTCCTTGATCCAAGCGCTCCCCTCCGCTGCGCCAGCCTCTGGCACCAGCACGAGTCCTTCGTCATGCACTGTCCCCTTCACAGGGAAGCGCTTCTGCACGCGCAACAGGCCGTCCGTCATCACGATGCGGGCCAGTCCTTGCGTGGTGTTGTTCGCCAGCAAACCAGCGTACAGCTTCTTGCGCAGCTTGCCGGTGCTGAATGAATACTGCACACGACCCTTCTCATCCTTCTCTTCCTTGATGTCGCGGTAATACATCCGCATCCCGTTGACCATCTCGATCTCGCCCTTGCGGAACGTGAGCACGCCCTTGTGGTTGTACTCGTTGCCTTCGATCAGGCTGTGCACGATGAGGTTGCCCAGCAACTCCCAATAGCCTGCTACCGGGTGTGCCGCTGCGCGGTACTTGTCGATGATGGCCTTGGCTGCAAGGCAGTGGATCAGCAGCTCTTCATCGGTGCAGGTGTGGGCTATCTTCTCCATCTTCTTCAGGTTCTCGCCGTTGCTGATGAAGGCGCTGACCTGATTGCCGGTCACACCCAACTGCTTGGCATCGGCCTTGGTGTAGCGTTGCGGCGGCGCACCGAGGAAGCCTGTCAGGAGCTGCCCAGCGAACGAGGCCCAGCCAAGCTGATACCCAGCGCCCAACAACGCGGACTTCGCGCTCTGACGCAGCAGCGGGTGGCTCTCTTTGGTCAAGCCGGGGATGCTGAACATCGTTGCGCCAAACGTAGCATAGGGATCGCCACCGGCACGGAAGATGTCAAGCATCTCATCGTAGTCCGACAGCCACGCCAGCACACGCGGCTCAATCTGTGACAAGTCACCAGCGCAGATCACATAACCATCCGGTGCCATGATCGACTTACGCAGGAACGAGCCGCGCTTCATGTTCTGCATGTTGATGTTGCCGGTGGCAGCGTACCGTCCAGTACCCGCGCCGTAGTAGTGCAGTGGCACCGGCAGGCAACCGCGCTTGGAGATGTCGATGAACCGCTGTGCGCGTGTGCGCTCCAGTGTGGACTTCACCTTCAGGCGGGCTTCGCACATCAGGGCGGCGTCTTCGTTGTCGCCGTTGAGCAGTGCTTGGAACAGCGCATCTGTCTTGGCAAACGCATAGGTCAGCTTGCCGGTTGTCTTGCTCACCTTCTGCGGCGGCTCGATGCCGAGGCTGCGCAGTACATCAGCAAACATATCGTTGCTTGCCAGTTGGGTAGGCTCCACGCTCACCTTCGTCAGCGCAGCGGCCAGCTTGTCGTTCTCCTCCACCAGCGCCTTCTCCAACAGCTCCCGATCCAGCTCGAACTCCGGCTCGGTGAACATACGCAGGGTCATGTCGATCAGGCGCAGCTCCTTGGTGGGGTATGACCCGGCGGTGCTGCCGTCGGGGAACACACGCATCAGCAGCTTGCCGAAAATCTGTTCGCACAAGTACACGTCATGCTTGCAGTATTCGGCCAGTTCTTTTTCAGTCTGCGCATCAAGCTCGCGCAGCCCATCGGTGCTGTACACAGCGCGACCCTTGGGCGGGTAGCCATAGGCTTCGGCCAGTTTCGCTAAGCTGTTACCGGCTTCACTTCCACGCATAGCGCGGGCCATTGATAGCGTGTCGAAGATGAAGCATGGGTTGACGCCGTAACGCAGGGACAGGATGCCCACGTCGAACATGGCGTTGTGCCCCACCACCGCAGTCTTAGTCCAGTCGTACATCGACAGAATCTTTGGCAACTCTGCGTAGGTGTACCACTGCGTCTTCGTGTCTGCTCCGACTTCGTGGATGCAGGCACCGTGGGCGTGGAAGCGGTCATCACGGATGTACTCCTCGGTTGTCATCTTGCTGAGCGTGTATTCCTTTGAGTCCCAAAAGGTTTCAAAGTCGATACACAGGATTGTCTTATACGGTTGTGCCATGTTTGTCCTTCATGTCGTTGTAGCGCACCTCTACTGCGAGTAGCATGTTGTTCATTATTTCAATGCGGTCTTTTACAAGTGGCGGGTCTGTTTCATCCCAGTCCACGCGCAGCATGTTGTAGCCAAGTAGTGCATCACGCACCACGCTGAAGTTGTCGCGTCCATCGATGCGAAAATGCCCGCACAGGATGCCTTGCGGCAGCCGTGCGTCGGCACTGATGTACCACGTAACTTTCACTGCACCACCTCGGGCGTGTCTGCGTAGAAGCGGCGGCCAATAGCCTGCGCTGTTGCCAGCATCGGGCCGACGATGAACTGGTTGCCGCAGGACATCAGCATGGCTTGTCCACCACCATCTTCGTCGTACACGACGATCATCGCGCCGCGCTCGCTGCTGATGGTGCGCACCGCTGCACTGGCGATAGCCAGCACCGTGTGCTGCTCCTCTTCGCTTAGGGCGAGGAGTTGTGTTTTGAATTCATCTTCCATGTCATTTCCTTGATTAGTTCTATGAGGTCGCACAGTTCTTCCAAATTGTTTTCGCGGGCCACAAAAGCCAGCCCGCCTGATTCTTCGATCATCTGCATCTCGCGCTCTTGCAGCGCGGTTGGTTTGCCCTTACCAGCCTTGCACTCGATTGCCAAGAAGCGCCCGCTGGGGCAGGCGATGATGTCTGGTATCCCGGCGCGGCCGTAGCCAACGCCGGGCGGCATGAAGTAGTAGATGCCCCGCTCAACGAGCAGGCGCTTCACCGCTGTCTTGACTTTCGACTCAGGCGTTGCCATTTGCAATCTTCACTACGTGGCGGGCCTGATGTACTGCGTCATCGAGCGCGTTGTGCTTCACGCCTTCAAACGGGTCGGCCTCAATGTGTTTGTACAAAGCCTTCACCGTGCGGTAGCAGCGGTCGCCCCAATAGGGCCAAGGCTTATCCAGCTTGATTGCCCGATACGCGCTGTCGAGCAGTACGTTGTCAAACGTAGCGCCGTTACCCCACAGGCACGCCCCCTTGGGGAACCAGCCGCAGAAGTCGTGCAGCGCATCGTGCAACGCGTCACCCTTTTGGGTGAACACATGACGCGCATCGGCGCTCTGGTTCATCCACCACTCCACCGTGGACACGTCCATCGTCAAGCCTGCGCGTACACAAGACTGTGCATCAATGCGCCGGTAGAAGGTGCTGATCACGCCACCTTCATTGAACTGGGCTGCGCCCAGAGAAATGATCACAGAGCCGGGCGCAGTGCCCAGCGTCTCCAGATCAACCATTACGTGCATTCCGTCCAGTTTCATCGTCCATCTCCTGTAAAAGTCTTTTCAAATAAACCGCTTGGTCGAGGCATTCCTCGTAGGCGTGTTGCACCCATTGGCGCTGTGTCAGCTTGTTTCCTGCCAATGTAGTGCCGTACTTCTTGATGCCCATCTGCTGGCGGTAGCGGATGTCAACGCACACAAGGGCTTCGGTGTCTTCGATCATTTCCAGTCGTCCTGATGTTTGCGAAGCTCTTTCATCGCGTCACGCAAGTCCAGCCTGACTTGCTCCAACGCATTGCGCAGCTCGATGTTCTGAAGGTATTGCTCCAGCGCATACTTGGCGAGGGTGTCAGTCTGCCAAGCTGCGAAGTTGGGTACGTCACTGTCTTTCATTTGGGTGCCCTCATTGGTGTGGAAGCACGAAGATACACCGAGTCGCTGGTGATGTAGGTCGGGCGCGGCTCCAGCCGAGACTGGTTGGCCGAGCGCGTCGAGTTCGCTCCTGTGAAGTTCTGGGCTGACCTCCAGTTGCCAGTGGTGAAGATAGACGGCTTGCCCTGCCAGTTGAACGGTGAACATTGGTCTTTGTCTTTCATGCGATGTCGAACGCCTTCTTGGTGGTCGCACGGATGTTGGCGATGATCTTCAAGCCACGGTCTTCCTGAATCCCCTCCTTGAAGCGGTAGGTTGCGCTGCCGTTTTTGATCACCACGGGATTGTTGCGGGCCTCCGCAAAGGAGGGCTGCGATGCGGCTTTGATAGCCGCCACCAACTCCTCCCGGTTGTGTACTTCATAGGTAAGCATACTTCTCCAAGTTTGTAAAGTTTTGAACATTATACATCATAGGGCTTCTTGGGCAATGGTGCCCAGTGCGTCCAGAACCGGGACTTACCATCCCATGTTCCATAGGCGGCGACACCACCAACACCGAGCAGTTGCAGCTTCACGCCTCGCGGCGTGTCCTTGGTGATGGGTATCCAGTAGTAGTCGGTCGCAACGGCGGCGGTCTTGTCGCGGTTAATTGTGTGCGTCATTCATACTCTCCGGTCGTGGGCAGTCGTCGTAACGCTTCATCTCTGCGGCGCACCACACCTGCGTTGCGTAGTGCTTGCGTGTGAGCTTCCAGCGATCAACGTAGAACAGCAGATTGTCATCCAGCGCAAACCGGATGGTGCTACGGGGAAACCCCGTTTCCTTCTCCAGCTCGTATGCAGTAAGACCGTCGCTGTCTTTGAGTGCGTCATACACGGCGCGTATGCACCGCTTGTAACGCTCAAGGCTGATAGGTGCTGCGCTCATAGCTTCATGAACCCCGAGTCAGGTGGTGGGTACTCAGCATCGTCCAGCTCGAAGACGCGGCGGATTTCAGCGGGGTCGCTAGTGGTGCTGCCAGATGCGCCGTGCTTGTAGCCCCTGTCGTAAGCCTCTTTCAGCTTCTTATTGATGAACTCCACTTCAAGCTGTGTCCACTTCCATCCGTGGTCGGGGTGGTCAAATTCGCTGATCATTTCAATGCCTCCTTAATCGCAACCTTGATGTCATGCAGGTCGGGCTTGCCTTCCTGCCAGTGCGTCACACGATTCAGGAATGCCTGCACATGGAGCAGCAACTCGGTTGGGCCTTGGGGTGCTGCATATAGCGGCACGAATAGGAAGCCAACCTCTCCCAACGGCTTCTCTTTTATGAAGTGCATATTGTTGCTTCTGTGCATCCATGCCACCGGCTCCGCTTGCTCCTGCTTCATCTTCTCCAGCACAGCGGCTTCGATGGCGCGGGCGAGTTCACGGAGGGTTTCAAAGTTTGCCCCATAACCGCTGTTCGCAGCCATGATGCTGTCGTTTTTCCAAATGTCGTCGTCAGTGAGTAGGTTCATTTCATTTCTCCAAGTCACGTAGTGGGCTTCCAGCAAGTCCTTTGGACTGCAACCACTTCAAACAGTCATTTGCTTTGGTCAAGTCCGGGTGGTCATCTTCAATGTGTCGGCGGCAGATGCGTACAAGGTTCCTAACCATCATCGCCAAGTCAGGCTCCGCTTGCTCCTGCCTTGGTGCTGGGCGGGTGTAAACGGCGTACATAGTCAGACTACCGTCCAGTTCGTCGCCAAACTTCGGTTTGATGGAACTCGCGTGATACACCGGCTTAGTACCACCATTAGGGCTGGGCCAGTTCACAATCCATCCGTGTGGAATGTCACGCACTGGCTCCTGCTTCAGCCGCTCAATCTCAGCATGTAAGTCACACTGATTACGCAGGTTCTCTTTCTGGTCGGCTTTCCATCCTTCAATCTCAGCCGCTTGGCTGCGGACACTCGCACACAAGTCGTGCATGAGTGAATCTGACTCCACTAACAGACTACGCAGCCGGTCGATCTCAGCCGCTTGATCTTCAAGTCGCTTCTCCATGTGTACTAATGTCTGCGCGTCATACCCATACTGCTCTGGAAATCCGTTCTCCAAGCGGCGAACCAGATTGACAGGCCCATAGCCCTCGCTGTCGCAATGCGCGTCCCAGTGCTCTGTAATCTCAACCGCAGCGGCCATCATTACGGTGTGCAGGTTTTCAATCTCAGCAACTTGGCTTTTGCACTTGTCGCAGTCGTGCTGGACGCATCCAATGTGCGGAAAGTTTGCTTCGGTCATACGGATTCCTTCAGATTGCGGATAGCTTCAGCGCATTCTTTGTAGCGCCCGTTCTGCCCGTTTACATTGATCATCTGCATCTGTGCTTCACACACCTTCGCAGCTTCTTCATACGCATCACGGATTGCTTGGCGCATCTGGGATTCGGTGTACATGAACTCTTTATCAGGGGCGGCGGAACCCATCACTTTCCAACTACTGCCGCTCCCGTTGTCACGGTAGTCCCATCCGTAGCCGTCATAGTTGAGACGGAACGCTTCTGGCTCTGGTAACTTAATCATGCTTCCTCCTTCGGTGTAAATTTCTCGGTGCCTTCTACCTTCACGCAGTAGGAACTCCACTTCCACGGTGGGGTGTCCATGTTGCTTCCATGCCAGCACATAGTCCCGCGCTTGGTGGGGCCAGATACACTTCCGGGTTCTGACTCGGTGAACTCAACAGTCCACAGCCCCTGCACAATATCTTTTGGCTTGATGCGGTACTTGCTACCAGTCAGCAGACCATGCACCACAGTAGTGTCTTTCCACCTGTTGTCGTAGTCTTTGCGCTGGACTGTCGCACCATCAACAAAGGCTTGGATAAGGGGCAACAACTCTGCCCATTCTGCACGCGATCCGCTCATACATCCACCCATTCTTGCGAGTACGCATCCCACGCCACACGCTTGACTTCTGCAAGGTGGTGGCTCTCAATGATTTGGTCATCCAGCGGGTAGCCCAGCTTGTAAAAGCTGTGCGGCGCTACGTGAAGAATCCCAGTGCCCTCTCCGGGTTGGAGTTCAATCAAGATGTGCTGGCGACCATCCTTCAATGTCTTGGTGTGTAAGTGTTTCATATCGGAAGACTCCTCAACAAGTTAGCTGTAACCATGCACACGTACTTCTGACCCTTCTCATCGACCATCACCAGATCGACCGTCGCATTACCATCCACTGTGCCTTTATCCACCACCACAACCTTGTCGATCTCAATCGGCAGAAAGATAGGCGGGCGGTAGAAAAAGCCACGCTTAGTGGCGTCATGTGCATCCTCACACAGATGCACCTCAAGGGTTGTGTTTACTCCAAATTGCGGCATCATTTACTCCAATCCAACAGGTACACGAGGAAGACGATGGGTGCGCCGATCAGGCCAAGCGTCCACGTCACGGCATAGAAAACACGTTCAATCATTTCGATGTCTCCTTATTCACAAAGTACCCACGGATCGCCACCTCCATGTTGCTCGTGCCGCCGGTCACACGGCGCAGGTTGGCGCTGTAGGTCTTCAGCATCTGGTCGGTGTGGTGCCCTGAGTGGCGTGTGTGCAGGAACACAACCTCGCAGTTGTCAGCGATAGCACGCAGCCGCCCCTTGTCGTCGCCATCGTTCCAGAAGCGGATGTCCAGTGACCCGCCGAACTTCTCCTGCAGTGCCCCGGCTTGCTGCGGCAGAAGGCCCACAACGCCGATGACAGGCTTGTAGGAGCGCGGAGCTGGGGTAGGTGCTGCCTCGGGCAGAACTACTGCCACAGGGGCCGGAGCGGGCAGCGTGAGGTGTGCCGCAGGCGTGACACCGGCCAGCGCAGCGGGCAGCTTGGCCTTGACCTTCTGCACCAGCGCGGCCACCAGCCCCTCGGCCATGCTCTCCACTAACGCATCCAGACTGATGTTCGGCTGTGAGGATACGTATTCTTTCTGCTTAGGTTCACGAGGCTTGGGTTTGTCGAACGTCTTGCCGGTCAGCGACCAGCGCAGGATGGGCCGGTTGGACAGGCTGCGGCCCGCCTCTGTGGACACCGCTATGCCCTTGTCCCGCAGCCCACACAGCCGGGCTGCGATGTCGCTGTTGACTAAGCCTGTCGCTTTTGCGATGTCGGCCACCAGCGCATCGGGATGCGACTGGAGGTATTCATGGATCACTTTTGCTTTACTCATCTCACTTCTCCTTTGGTATGTCACGCCATTCGCCACCGCCCCATGCGATAGCATCCACTTCTGCCGGTGAGTAGCGCAGCAAGGAGGGCTGAACCCACCACTGCTGCAGCACACCGTCCTTACTCCACTGCAATAAATTTGTCGGAATCATGACTGCTCCAGTTGAATACGGGTTTCCCACATCTTGCGCATCGTCAGTTTGAACTTGTCCCGCTGCTTCTTGCTCATCGAATCAGCCGGGAACTCGTAGCGATCCAGCACGCGTTTAGTCATGTTGCTACCGGAGTATGCGATGTCGTCAAGATTACGCACCACCGCAACCCACTTCTTCTCGAAGAAGAATCCAGTTACTTTGATTTTCATTTCTTGGGCCAGCCGAGTTTGCACAGGTCTGCTGCCACATCCATGAGCGCGGGCACATTCTTGTTGGGCTGCGCCTCAGTCGGGTAATACTTCTTGAACTCAGGCAGGCGGTCGTGCAGTTGCTTCAGCGTGGTGCATGCGTGGACAGCCATGCTCAACTTGTTGTGTGCTTTGCTGCGCACGTTCTGCTCTTCCTTGTAGACGGCGATGACCTTATCCACGTCCGCATCGCCCACGATGAAGTCCTGCCCGCGCCGATCCGTGTTGATGTCGTAGCTTGCCAGCCACTGCTTGCACAGCGCCTTGGGCCGCACGGCGTACAGCTCTTGTGCCTCTTTCGACATAGCCGCCACGAGCTTTTGCTGCACCTCCTTGATGCGGACATTCTCATCTACACGGGGTACGTCTGCCATGATGGCTTTGACGATTGCTTCTTTCTGGTACTTAACGAGTTTCATATCATCTCTCCTTGGTTAAAACTTGAACTTGCTCAGGATGGTGTTGGTAGCCACGCGCACCTCTTCGCGTTTGATCGGGTCATCACGCAGTGTGACCACCGTCACGCCTGTCAGCGCAGACTCCAGCGCCTTGCGTGCCTCACCCAGCACCGGGTCGCCCGTGACGTTGTAGTCACGCACAAGGTCGCACAGCTCGAAGGCACTGGACACCAGTGTCTCGGTGAACCGGCGGCTCTTGTCCTCGCCGTTCTTGTCCTTCTCGGTCACAAGGCGGTCGGCCATGCGGCGCAGGTGGCCCACGAAACGCTCGGTCACGTCAGCCATAGCCTTGTTGAGTCGCGCGTTGCTGGTCGCCTCCAGTCGTGCACGCAGCTCGTCCTGCGCTTGGTTGCCGATGTCCACACGGATGTCGCCAGCGGCAGGCACCGGGATGTAGTCGCACGACATAGCGAACTTGTGGCGAATCTCGCTGGCCGAGGGGAACTCGGAGCGGTCGAACATATCACCCAGCGCCATTGCCTGCGCCGTGATGAGTGTCGGGTACAGGTTCACGAAGTCGTCAACCAGCAGATTGAACCTGCTCTTGTAGTCCTCGATGCGGGTGTCGAACTTGGGCAAACGTGCTGTGATGATCAGTCGCTGGCCTGCGTCAGACCACGGCGTTGTGTTCTCATACACATAGGTGCGAGCCTCACCCACCAGCGAGCCGATTGCCTCCAGCTCACCACGACCACTTAGTAGATTCTTGTTCACCCGCGCCGCCCCTTTGCTGGCAGCCCCGGAAGAGACCACAACCTGCTCGCTCTTCTTTTTGTCTAGTTTGCGGGCTGTCCACACACTAGCATTGAACTCGCAAAGCATTGCAACGGAATTCAAATTGAAGTTGCTCATGTCATCTCTCCTTAGTTAAATCCACTTTTCCAAAGGCCGCGCATCACATCCGTACTTAACGGACGCTATATCAGCCAACCACTGCGCCGCCTCACGGCGGTTGCATCCATCGGTGAAAGCGGCAGCGTATGCCTTCGTCTGTATTGCCTCCACAAGTCGTTGCCCGAAGGCATCAACCACATCTATGAAGCGCTCGTTGTTTTCGTTGAGTGATGCCGTAACGAGTACGTGTAGCGGCGCGACAACCACATCTTCTGCTGCGTAGAAAGTCACTTTACGCAGCGCGTGCGGGCCTCGTATGATGTCAAGTATCTTCTTCATGTCATCTCTCCTGTTAAGAAATATAAATATTTGGGGTGTTCTGCACCCACTGCTTTTTGATGGCTTGTAGGGCCATAGATTCGATAATCCCTCGATTCTGGTACAGCAGTTGCTGCACGATGGGTGACGTACCGGGTTGGTTCTGCATGATCTTGTTAAGTTCATCAGTGACCACGGCGCGTATCAACTCGACTACTTGCTTTCGCAGGTCTGCCTCTTCGTCAGCGTGCACCAGAGCCGCTTCGATATATGTGTTAGGTGCGTCCATCTACCCCACCCTCCGTTGATTGAGCGCTTCCATGTAGGTACGTGCCATCTCGTTGATCTCCTTCCCGTTGTACTCTTCCACATCAAGGTACAGGTGGATTTCCAGCGCCTTGTCCCACTTGCTCTCGAACTGCACATGCCAATTCTCGCGTGCAACTAAGCGTTGGAACTCGGTTACCTTTGCCCCGGCCCAATCCGCAGGCAACTCCTTGTTGTTCAGGTACAGCACACCGAACTCCGGCACGAAGTCCATCAGTCCTTGCGCCTGCGTAGCTGCCTGCGTGTATTGGTTTTGTTGCAACAACGCGTTCTGGTAGATACTACTGGTGCTGGACGCATTGACCAGCCCGTTGCTGACACCAAGCTGCCCCATACCAATGCCCGTTGTCAGTGTCTGTCCCAAGATACTGTTCATCATGTCGTTGTCCATGTCATATTTCCTTTCTTCGTAATATCGTCTGATCTCTTCTGCGCGTCGGAAGTCTCCTACCATCAGCGCTCCGTCGTAGGCTTCCTTGCACACGCGCTCGAACCTGTCCAACACCTGCGTTTTTGCTATCGCCATCACTCGACCCTCCTCATGTTGAGTGTCATCATGTACACCTGCGCTGCCTGCTCGACTTCATCACGCGTGTGCTTCTCATCGAGCCACAAGGTGAACTCGTGGATGCGGGCTGGCTGCCCGTCAACGGTGGCGAAAAAGAACTGCACTGTGTAGCCCTTCGTCCAGTTCGTCTTGCGTACCACGAACTCCGTCAGCTCGCGCCCATACCACTCCTTGCTCATGTCCCATTCGGCACCGCCCGCTGTCGCACGGATGAGCTTGCCTTGGAGCAGGGGCACCAAGCTGTTGCCGTTCATGGCGGCTGCTGCTGCCATCTGATCGCCGGGGGAAATCCACGGCGGCCTATTCATTGTTGCCATAAGATTCCCCATTGCATCAAAGATAGAGATGCGGTCGATTTCGAGATGTTGCACATCACACCTCCTCGATGCGCAGCAGCTTGCCCCGGATGGGGCGGAAGTTGGTGTTGCCGCAGATGCCCCATAAGACATTCCCCGGCGCAACTTCATACTTCGCTTCCACGTACCCGTCACTCAGGTAGATCGTCGCCTTGGGCTTGTACCGCTTGTCGCGGATGTAGCCCGCAACGCAGGACACAGTGGTTCCCCCTCCGCCTCGTGGGTGCATGAGCTTGGCGATGTTGGCGTAGTCCTTGGGCGTGAACACCTGATCACCTGCCACACGCGTATCCCACCACAGCACGCGCACGCGCTCGGGCTGCATCTGCTGTGCGATGCGGGCAATCTCACCGAACACGATTGGGTACAACCCGTGCATGGATGCCGAGGTATCGCACGCCACGATCAACTCACCTGTCGCCTCACTGAAGCGGCTCGGCATGATGATGTCCAGCGGCAACAGCCTGCGGTTGGGCGGCACAAATCGTGACTGGTCATCACCCTCGCATATCTCAGCGATGAACTTGCGCAGCGGGCCACGCCAGTCTGTCTTGCGCTCACGGAATCCCGACAGTGCGTTGTCACCGGGGGCGGTGCCACGCATCTGCTGCAACTGCTCGGCCACGACAGCGCCTTGCGCCACGGCATCCTCGATGCGCGTCTTCAGGTCTTTGCCATCGGCGGCTTCGCTAGAGTCAGCGGACATGGGCTTGCCATCCATGTGCGTGTCCATTGGTTGCGGACGTTGCTGCGGTGGCGGTGGGTTCTGCAACAGCTTGCGCATGACTTCAGGCACGCTCATGTTGGCGTACTTGTCATCAATGAGCGGGGGCACGTTGGTCGGGCGCTCCAAGAACTTCTCCGTGGCTGTGTCCATGCTCTCAAGCTGCCAGTTCACCACGTAGTCGATTGCCATAGCAAACTCCTCGGGGTGCTTCTTCTTCAGGTGCATGTACTCAGTGCAGTGGTGCAGCGCCTTGTGCATAGCCTCGTGCCCAACAAGGTAGCGCAACTGCTTGCGCGTCATGTCCTTGATGAACTCGGCGTTGTACAGCACGTCCTCGCCATCGGTGCCCGCAGTGGGCACCAAGTCAGTGATCAGCACCTTGCCGATCTGCGTGACCCCGCCAAGTATGGCGAAGTCGGGGTGGCGCATGAAGTCCGTGTGCACTGCCACGATCTTCTGCTCCGGTTTAAGGTCTTTGTATGCCATTCTCCATCTCCTTTCTAAGTTGCGCTTCGTACTCATCAAAGAACATGCCCATTGGTTTGGTCGCCTCCTTCTTCGGTCTTGAATACTTCGGTGTCGGCCGCGTCTCTATTGGCAGGCGCAGCCTGTAGTCCGTGTTGCACTTGGTTGCCATCACGTTGCACATGAATGTCAGTTTCTCTAGCTGGGCCGCTTCAGTGATAGTGTTGGGCACCATCTCGCGCATCACGTTGACATCCGCGCACAGTATCTCTCCGCCTCGGCTGCCTGCATTCCAAGGGTGGCAACGCACGTACACAGTGAGCATGAACTGGCCCCTGCCAGCGGGGCCGTATGCCACAGCGGTACGCACGTCGAGCTTGCCATCATTCGTAAGCATGGGCTTGTACTTGCGCCCGCCAAACGTAATGACTTGCATGATCACTGCCCCAGATACTGACGGTTCTGTGCGAGCGCAGCGCCGAACGTCTTGCTCAGTGCAAACTTGTCCATCTTGGTGGAGTTCACAACCGAGTTGACGAACAGAGACTTCATCTCCTCACGCATACGCTGCACGTACACCGACACCTGCTCGGCGGCCTCCTTGTCCTTCACTTGCGTGAGAAATTGGAACACCTGAACTATCTGCGCCGTGGGGTTGGACGGCAGCGGGCTACCCTCGGGGTCAGCAAGTATGCGGTCAAAGGCAGGCAGGCTCTCACCGAAGCGGATCATCGACATGATGTTGGCTGCGAACGGCTCGCCCACTGTGCCGCCCAGCGCAGCTTGGAGCGTTTGGTTGTCAACGTGCGCCATCTGATCGACCAGATCACTGGCTGCGTGCAGCGAGCGAGGTGTGACCACCTGCTCCTGTCCTGCGTCAGCGGGGTCGCTGATGTACGGGTTGTCCTTGCGCAACTGCTTGCTTGCGAACTGACCGCCGGGGCGATAGTCCATGAACGAGTTGAACACCATCGGGTACATCTCAGCCGCAGCTATGACGTTCTCGTTGAGGTCGTTGGGGATGGCGAAGTCCTGCACCCACTCGTCCTTGGTAGGCTTGCGCATACCGACGATGACCAAGCGGTTGCGCAGGTGCGCCGCAAGGCTGTCGCCCAAGCCCTCTTCGCTCAGGTTGGTGCAGGCGAACACCACGCTGCCCTTGGGCATGACGTAGTTGCCGATGCGCCGCTCGTACACGATAGGTGCGATGGTGTCCTTGATGAACTGGCGAGACTTGGCAATCTCATCGAAGCACATCAGCACAGGGGTCGCATCCTTGGTGCCCAAGTGGTTCTCGTCGCTCACACCCAAGCGCTCGTTGGGCAGCTCACGCGCCACGCCACGGCTGCGGTCGATGTCGGGCATCACGATGGAGCCATCGCTCAACTGCGTGCAGTCAATGGGCTTGGGTGCGTAGTAGTTGGCGAACTGAGGGTCAGCCTTCAGCGCGTAGTGAATGGATGTCTTGCCAGCGCCTGCTTCGCCCTCGACAAGTACGGTGCGCTTGTGGCCCACCGACTTGATGAGTTGCTTAACTTGGCGTGCAGAAAGTAGGGTTTTGCTCATGTCATTTTCTCCGGTAAATGTGTTGTGCTGTGATTATAGCAGTAAAAGTTCAACTCTTGACAAAAGATTTTCGTACAGATTCCCAGCCGTCCCGCACCTGTGCGTAGAGCGTGGGGTCTTCGGTGATCTGCTGCAGGATGCGCCCGAGCATGGTGCGCTCGTGCCGGTAGCGCAGGGCGTATGCCGTTGCGAGTAGCGCCCAGACAAGCAGGGCGAGTTCAGTAAAAGTTACTTCGATCATTTCCTTCTCCTTCAAAAATGGCTTTCAGCCGTTGGTACTCTGCAAAATCGGCGCGGCGCTGCACCTCCTCGCCGTAGTAGCACTCGCGCATGTCGTTCAGTATGCTTTTCAGTATGTTTCTGTCTGTCGCATACCACTCGTCAATGCCGTTGTCGTCGGCGCGTTCAAGAATGAACGCAACCGCGTTGTCAAAGTCATCCAGTGTCATTTGAAATGCTCCATCATCGTTAAAACAAGGGCGTACAGCCCAGCGAGGGTTACAACCACGCAGTCAATCCAGTCCATCATTTCTTCGCTGCAATCACCGCAAGCGCTATGGCTTTCTGCGGGGTGTCTGCCCTCACACCACACCCACACCACAAATAGCGAGACAGCCACGAGTCACCGGCCTTCAATGGAAAGCAGTCGTAGCGTTCAGCTATCGGGCCGATGACGTTCCAATCGCGGTAGTCGAAGATTTGCGCCCACTCGATGTTTTCGGCTTCATCCTCTACAACGATGTCTACTTGCCCTGTTGCTGGGTAGAAGAACACTTGCTCAGGTGCCCACCCAATCGCCAGTGCGAGGGCTTTGGAAATTTCTAAGTCGGTCATGCTGTCACCCATTTGGTTTCGGTATTGATTTGGACACTCTCGTAGCCATCGTACTCAGTCACGATGAACTGCGTGCCAGCGGGGAGTTCGCGCACCTCAATCTGATCCCATCCGCCCGTGTAGAAGTTCAGGTCAGGAAACTTGGACGCGATATACGCCTTCACTTCGCTCTCCGGCGCACCGCGCTCGGCCATCTCAATGAGCGTGGGGTCTTTGAGCATGAACTCTTCGTCACCATCGTTCCATGTTGACCAGCCCGCGCCATAGCCGGGGGAAACAAGTATCTTTGTCATTTCACTTCTCCTTCCAAAAAATCATGACTGCTGGAAGACACGGTGGCCGACAGGCGGCGCACTCGGTCGGTGTTGTACGCAACCATCGCAGTGGCGTACTCTTGTGCACTCAGGGATGCAAGCAACTCACGCTTGGCATCCTCCAGCTCTTGCACTGCGAGGTGGGCAGCACTGGGTGCTTTGAACGGGTTGAACAATTTCATAACGATCTCCTAAGAATGCCGGTGGCCGACCGGCGGCGGTGGTTAACAGCGTTAACCGGATTAGCTGCGTGTCAGGTCTTCGCTAAGGACATCTAACACTTCTTCGTATGTGTCAGTGCCATCGGTCAGGCCAACGGCGAACTGCTCATACATAATGGCGGACATACACTTGCAGTTGATCAGATGGCGGTAGGTCGATGGCTCCTCGGGGCACATCCATGCGGATACGATCTCTTTGAGCGAGAAGTACATACCCACACTGGCATCCCATAGCGCCTCGATCAGCAAGTCTTTGTACTCGTCGCCGGTGTTGGCTACCTTGTCATCCTTCTGCTCAGGCCAGTAGTCGGCAGCGAACGCGCCATGCGGATCATAGATGCCAGTCGTGTACTTGTACTTAGGCTGCGCAACGCTGGGCTTGCGCTCAACAGGCAGCGCATCCCAGTCAACGAGGCAGAGTTGGTCAGCAAGCTGCTGCAGGAAGCTCACGTCCTGCCACTCGCCATCACCATGCTGATGCTTGTAGCCAACCGACAGGTTGGTGCACTCAGCTACCTTGTACACGAGATTGGCACTGTCAGTGAACACACCCGCATTGCTAGGCGAGAAGGCCAGCGTCATGTCCATCGTGGTCAGCGCATCGGCCAGCGCAAGTGCGAACGCATCGGAGCAGCAACGCGCACCACCTTGATGGGTGATCACATCGCTGTAGCCAGCGCGGTCGAACGACACGCAGCGGTCGATGTCTTTGAGGCACTTGGGGAAGTCGTCAGCCATCCAGCTAGAGCCAAGGCCGCCACACTCCTCGCCACGGAAGAACACATACAAGCCCGGCACCTTGCGGTCGATCATGTGCATCATGAGCGCAACACCTGCGCCGTCATCTGCACCAAGGCAGGCACCCTCGTCGGCACGCCAAACAATTCGTGACTGCTGACGCGCATCGAGCCGGATGTTATTGGCCCCACCGCCCTGATGGACGGTATCTGTATGGCTTGTGAACATCGTGCGGTGGTGTGGGCCTTCACGCAAGTCAACGTGCACGTTGCCAGCGCCGTCGATCATCGTCACGGGCAGGCGGTTCACCAGCCACGCCACGAACCGCGCCTCGCTCATGCTGCCGTGGTCACGCTTGACGCTAAGCGCACGATGCAGGGTCTGCATCAGCATGGTGCTGGGCACATCCATCTCCGTCACCATCGGCAGGTGTGCGTGTTCGTATGGGGGCTTGACGTACGGTGCGTATGTCACGATAGGGGTAGTAGGTTTGCTAGTCATTGTCATTCTCCTTTAAGCGTTGTCTGCCATCTCGCGCAGCGAGTCGGGGTGGTACTTGCCCTCCGCGACTTCTACACAAGCATCTTCATCGGGGTACCACTCTTCGCTGTATGCGCACTGCCAGCACTCGTCCCTCATGCGGTACGCATCGTCAGCACACTTGACTACCTCGTCGTCATCCTTGCGGTAATACTTGCCGTCGATCTCAACGATCTCGTCGTCATCCTTGCGGTAATACTTGCCGTCGATCTCAACGATCTCGTCGTCATCATTGACGTAGTAGTCGTCGTCCGTCTCGCACTTCACGCAGTCATCGTACAGGCAGTATGCATCGCAGTTCTCGATGTACACGCAGTCGTCCTCGTGTGCGTACTCGCCATCATGCAGCTCCCTGATGCACTCAGGCAAGCTACGCGAATCGTAGTTTGTACGACCAACGACGATCACATCGTCCTCGTGCACATAGTATTCACCACGGTAGCCCTCAGACCAGCGGTAGTTGTTGGCGCAACCACACGCACCACCGATCAAGCGATCCTCGCTGCGGCCAACCCAGATGCGGTCATCATCTTCCTCATACACAGTCTCGCCGCAGTCCTCGCACTCACCCATCGCCTCACGGCTATCGAACGAACCATCTGTGTTGTCACAGCAGTAGCCACCACGGCGCACCAGCACGATGTAGTTGCCATCCTCCTCGCAGTTGCGATACCCGCCGTCGATGTACGGCATCATGTACCCGCCTCGTGGGTGCGACACCTTGGCGAACTTGGTACCGAACACCCAGCCGTCAGCCTTGTTGTAGCCCTGCTCACGCAGCCATGCTTCGAGCTTCTCGTCTGTGTACGATGTGCTGCTCTCCGTCTCACCACGCAGGTAGCTACGCACGAACGTCTTCTGCTCTGTGTGTACCAGCGCACGACCAAGCACGAGGTCAGGCTTGCCCTTCTCCAAGCGCACTGCCATGCGCCAGCCAAGTGCGGGGTCATACACCGAGTAAGGGTGGTAGTCCCATGCTACGTCACTGGACTCGCAGTTGCCAGCACGGTACTGCACCAACGCTGCGTTGTCGCCGCTGCTGAACGGGATGCTGCCATAGGTTGACTTCATACATGAGCGTGGGCCAAGCTCGACACCACTGATGATGCCCTCCTTGGTATCCCAAATCTCGAATGTGCTGGCTGCGTGTCGGCCAGCCCAATCACGGCGCACATGGTCAGCCACATGGGGCCAGTGGCGAGCTAGGTACTTGCCGATAGACGTGCGGGTCTGACGACGACTGCCGTTGTCGATGAAGTCACGGCCAGCGGCCTCGTTGCGTGTGTAGGCGATCTGGCTATCGTCGTCGATGCTGACGTGCGGCCACTCCAGCAACAGCAGTTGCCAGTCGATGGGGCGAACCATCTCGGTGCCTACGATGTGGTTGACCACAGGGTGTAGGTCGAACGCGTGGGTGATACTAAGCCACCATTTGTG